>Ga0209482_1000826_pt1 | contig 24645 bp, 20 predicted proteins | sample CoawatmetaG10DNA_FD_187512 | JGI IMG/M metagenome (GOLD analysis project Ga0209482, IMG submission 187512) | Marine microbial communities from the West Antarctic Peninsula - Coastal water metaG104-DNA (SPAdes) (version 2) | ecosystem: Environmental > Aquatic > Marine > Coastal ...
AAACCAGTCATAACTTCATCAAAAACCAATAACAAACTATGTTTGTCACACAGTTTTCTTAGCTCTATTAAAAAACCTTTTGAAGGAGGAATACATCCCATATTCCCTGCTATAGGCTCCAATATAACACAAGAAATCTCACCTTCATTTGATAAAATAATATCTTCAACACTTTTAATATTATTATACACTGCTATTAATGTGTCCTTGGCTGTTCCTTTAGTTACGCCTGGGCTATTAGGTTCTCCATAAGTGATACTTCCGCTTCCTGCTTGAATTAAAAAAGAATCACTATGACCATGGTAACATCCTGAAAACTTAATTATTTTATCTTTTTTAGTAAAACCTCTAGCTAGTCTAATGGCACTCATACAAGCTTCTGTACCCGAGTTAACAAATCTAATTTGATCAATATTGGGAACCATTTTAACAGCCAATTCTGCAATATCACTTTCTATTTCAGTAGGAGCGCCAAATGAAGTACCTTTTTTTGCTTTCTCAACTATTGCATTGACAACAGGTAAGTAAGAATGTCCAAGTATCATAGGACCCCATGAGTTTATATATTCGATATACTTATTATCATCTTCATCAATCAAATAAGCTCCTTTTGCTTGCTTAATAAATATAGGCGTTCCACCAACAGCTTTAAAAGCTCTTACTGGTGAATTAACTCCACCTGGAATAAATTTTAAAGCGTTTTTAAATAACGAACTACTTCTTTGATATATCATTTACTTATTATTAATAGTTGACCTATAATTAATGTTTTATCTTTTAGTTTATTGATTTTCATCAAATCATCTATTGAAACATTATATTTTTTTGATACAGAATATAAAGTATCTCCTTTATTTACTATGTGTTTAAGATAATTAGCCTTGTTTTTTGTTTTTTTTCGTTTTCTCTTTTTTAAAACTATATCATCATATATAAATAGCTTATAGCTTTCTATTAGATTGATTAATTTTTTCGGATAATTTTTATCGGTTGCGTAACCAGCTTTTTTAAGCCCTTTTGCCCAGTTTTTATAATCACTAATAGAAAGATCGAACAAATCAGAATATCTTTGTCGTGATGTTAAAAAAATAGAATGATCTCTATAGGAATATTCTGGAGCACTATATTTTCTAAAACATTCTTGCTCCTCATCATCATCATGATATATTTTAGGCCCCTTCCAGTCGTGACACTTAATTCCAAAATGATTGTTTGCCTTTACCGATAACCTACCTTTTCCAGAACCGGACTCAAGAATCCCTTGAGCAAGTGTAATACTTGCGGGTATTTTATAAGTTCTCATCTCATCCATAGCAGCTTGGCTAAAATAATCTATATAATCATTAACATTATTTATAACTGGAGCTAAGATTTTGTTTTTACCAGAAGACTTAACTTTCTTTGCTATATTTTTATTGTTGATCTTATTTGCTGTAGAATTAATAATAACCTTTCTAGATCCACAGCTAAATATTAATAGTAGTATTAGTATTCTAAGTTTTATCATTAGATATTAATAGTTGTTAAATTTTTACTTTTCAAAAAGTTATTCATTGGCAATATACCTTGATGTCCACCTGTATGAATTATCAGAACTTTAGATTTTGGCTTGAAATAACTATCTTTTATCATCTTAAAAACTCCGTAAACAAGTTTTGATGTATAAACAGGGTCTAATAAGATGTCATATTTCAGTTTGAAATCATTCATAAATTCAATTAATTCTTTATTAACTTTTCCATATCCTCCAAATTGGAAGTTATCAATTAATAACCAGTTTTTATTAGTTACAAACTTACTAATATCATTTAATAAATACTTTTTATTAATTGATGAAAATCCTATTATTTTCTGCCTATCCAAAGAACTATTAACCAAACCGCTTAATGTACCACCAGTTCCTACAGAACAACATATATAATCAAATACCTCATCATCCTTGGTTAAAATTTCTTGACAACCTAAAACTCCGAATTTATTTGTACCACCTTCAGGTATTAAATAAAAATCTTTATATTTTTTTTTTAATTCTGATAGATAATTTTCATCATTTCTGCTCTTATAAACATCTCGTGATAAAAATTCAAACTTCATTCCTAAGTCAGAGGAATATTTAAGAGTAGGATTATTTAAATACTTATTATGCAGTTCCTCACCTCTTATAAGTCCTATTGATTGTAAATTGTGTTTTTTTGCAGCATATGCAACAGCTGGTATATGATTGGAATAAGCTCCTCCAAAAGTTAAAATACCCTTAAACCCTAAATCTTTAGCATTTATTAAATTATATTTTAATTTTCGGTACTTATTTCCTGAAATAATATCATGAATTTTATCTTCTCTTTTTAAGTACAATTGAATACCATCATCGTTAATAAAAGGCAACTTTTCATTCTTACTATTATTTAAAATCACATCCATATAATCAAAGATAATTCAAATTGCTTTATATTTGTACTCAACAATTATTTTCTGTTAATGGAGGAGAAAAATTACTATATAACAAAAGAAGGTTATAAGTGTTTTACAGAAAAATATCATTTAAAAAGAGGCTATTGCTGTCAAAGCAATTGCAGACACTGCCCATATGGCTATGACCCAAAAACTAATTAATTTATGACATTTAAAGATCAAATTAAAGAAGGTATACCTAATGTTTTACCTAAAAAAATAGATTTAGATCCAACCATAAACCACGCCCCAAAAAGGGAAGAAGTTTTATCAATAAATGAAAAAAAACTAGCTATTTCTAATGCTCTAAGATACTTCGACAAAATTCATCATGAGATATTATCTAAAGAATTTAGTGATGAATTAAATCAGTTTGGTCGAATTTATATGTATAGACTAAGACCCTCTTATAAAATGTATGCTAGATCCATAGAAGAGTACCCTTGTAAAACAAAACAGGCAGGCGCTATTATGCTGATGATTCAGAATAATCTAAATAAAGATGTAGCGCAACACCCACACGAATTAATTACTTATGGAGGGAACGGATCAGTATTTCAAAACTGGGCTCAATACAGGCTATGCATGAAATACCTTTCTCAAATGAATAACAACCAAACTCTAGTTATTAATTCTGGACATCCACTTGGACTTTTTCCATCGAATAATAACGCGCCAAGAGTAGTTGTTTCCAATGGAATGATGATTCCAAATTATTCTTCTAAAGAAAATTTTGAAAAATTCAATGCATTAGGAGTTACTCAATATGGCCAGATGACAGCTGGAAGTTATATGTATATCGGTCCTCAAGGAATTGTCCACGGAACAACAATCACAGTTTTAAATGCTTTCAGAAAAATCAATAAGAATCCACTAGGAAAAGTGTTTGTAACTTCAGGTTTAGGAGGAATGAGTGGGGCTCAACCAAAAGCTGGGAACATAGCTAAATGCATTACAGTATGTGCAGAAGTTAATGATAAAGTTGTAAAAACAAGGCATTCCCAAGGCTGGATAGATGAAGTTTTTACTGATATAGCTGAATTAATAAAAAGAGTTAAAGTTGCCAAATCTAACAAAGAGGTCGTTTCAATTGCCTTCCAAGGAAACATAATTACCATTTGGGAAGAATTTTATAAACATAATATTTTTATTGATATAGGTAGTGATCAAACATCTTTGCACAATCCTTGGTCAGGTGGTTATTATCCATATGGCCTTGATTTTAATAGTGCAAATAAAATGATCTCTAAGGATCCTGAATTATTCAAGTCAAAAGTAAAACAAAGCCTTCTTCTTCATGCAGAGTTAATAAATAAACATTGTCAAAGAGGGACTTATTTTTTTGATTATGGTAATGCCTTTTTATTAGAAGCTTCTAAAGCAGGTGCAGATGTTTTTGCCGAAGACGGAATTAACTTTAAGTTTCCTAGTTACGTACAAGACATAATGGGCCCTATGTGTTTTGATTATGGATTTGGGCCTTTTAGATGGGTATGCGCATCTAATAAGCAAGAAGATTTAGATAAAACAGATGAAATCGCATGTCAAGTACTTGAAAAATTAATGGTCAATTCACCAGAAGAGACTAAAGTACAAATGCAAGATAATATTGATTGGATTAAATCTGCTAAAAGCAACTCTCTTGTTGTTGGTTCGAAAGCTAGGATTTTATATGCGGACTCTACTGGAAGAGTAGAGATTGCAAAAGCATTTAACAACGCTATTGCTGAAAATAAGATTGGAATTATTGTTCTTGGAAGAGATCATCATGATGTTTCAGGAACAGACTCTCCTTACAGAGAAACCTCAAACATATATGATGGATCTAAGTTTACAGCAGATATGGCAATTCAAAATGTGATTGGAGATAGTTTTAGAGGAGCCACCTGGGTAAGTATACATAACGGAGGAGGAGTTGGATGGGGAGAAGTTATAAACGGAGGGTTTGGCATGGTTATTGAAGGTTCTAAAGAGTGTGAGAAGAAGATTGAATCAATGCTTCACTGGGATGTAAACAATGGCGTAGCAAGAAGGGGCTGGGCTAGAAATAGTGGAGCGATTTTTGCAATAAAAAAAGCAATGAAATCTAATTCTGATCTAGTGGTAACTTTACCTAACGAGGTTGAAGATAAATATTTAAAAAACATATAATTATGAAAGCTTACAACAAATTTTTAATTCTATTAATTTCATTAATATTTTTATCTTGCTCTTCAGTTAGGGTAAGTACAGACTACAATAACGAAATTGACTTTTCGTCTTATAAGACCTATGCCTTTTCTAAAAAAGGGATTGATAAAGCACAAATAAATGAGTTGGATAAAAAAAGAATACTAAAAGCATTAGAAGTTGAGTTGTCATCTATTGGTCTTAGAAAAAACTCTATTAACCCAGACATAGTTATTAGTATTTTTACTGGAGTCAATGAACAAATAAATGTTTATAACTCATATAATTACTTAGGTTATGGGCTAGGTTCATGGTATGACTTTAATTATAATTCATCAACAACTCAGGGTACATTATATATTGATATAATCGATTATAACAAAAACGAATTAGTTTGGCAAGGAATTGGGAAAGGATATATATCAGAAAATATTTCTAAAAAAGAAGAACAAATAAAGTCATTTGTAAATAAGATTTTATTACAATACCCCACGAAATAAATTAATTTTTTACATCTAAATTATCTCTTAATTTGTTTCCTAACAACATGAATGCCATAACTAACGACATTATACATATTCCAGGAATCAGCGCAAGCATAGGTTTTCCTAATATTATATAGTTATAGTGGTCTTTAATGATAGATCCCCAACTAGCCACAGGAGGTTGAGCGCCTAAACCTAAAAAACTAAGACCACTCTCAATTAATATAGATGCTGCGAAATTAGCAGCAGAAATAATTATAAGTGGCGATATAATATTTGGTAAAATATGTCCAGTTAAAATTCTTAAATCACTAAATCCAAGTACCCTAGCAGCGGTTATATATTGTCTTTCTTTTATTATCATTACTTGACCCCTTACAACTCTAGCAACGTCAACCCACATGGTTAATCCAACAGCTATAAATACTTGCCACAATCCTTTACCTAGAGCTAGAGTAATAGCGATAACTAACAATAAAGTAGGAATAGACCAAGTAACATTAATCACCCACATAACTAACCTATCTATATTACCAGAGTAATATCCAGATAAACCACCTAAAAATAAACCGATAATTAATGAAATTAAAACAGAGACAAAACCAATGAAAAAAGATATTCTGGCACCAATTACTAGTCTACTTAAAACATCTCTTCCAAATTTATCGGTGCCTAACCAAAAAACCCTGTTTATTATACTATTACTTTTAAATTCGCTAGGCCTTTCAACTATTAAACTATTGTCATAGGAATCAGAAAGATTTCCATATTCATTATAATAAAAAACATTATCTATAAATACGTATTGCTGTAACGGAATTTCTAAGGGTGGGTTTTTATCACCAAAGAATAATTTTTCAAATAAATTTTGTTCATAATTAGTAGCATTATCAATTAATAATAAATCAACTTCAAAACCTGGAGATTCAGAATGAATAGACAAATGCATTTGATTAGCATTACTAGATTTATCTGGGATAAAAAAGTAGGCAAATATTGATAAAAAAGCTATCAGTAATATATACGCTATACTTATATTTTTTATCAAGAAATTAAGTTTATTAATCTAAATTATTATAACTTATTTTAAGATCTGTAAGAACATTTAAAGCTTCGTCAATATAAAGATCTTTAGAAAGGTTTTTATGCCATCTGTTTCTTTTTAGCTTTAAAGTAGAATCTTTTTCAAAAAGCATAATTTCATATGGTAAAGATTTAAACTCTAAGTCTGTGTTGAAATCTTTAAGCTTATCAAAACTCTTAGCAGTTAACTCATCTGCTTTAATTTTATCACTATAAGTAAAATAATTTAAACTAAAATCCTCAGTATCTCTAACAGTTTTTATCCATTTTGCATTACTATCAATTAACTTTAAGTATTCATTAGACTCAATCCTTATTTTACTTTTTTGAATTGCACTAGAGTAATCAAAGTTACTAGTCCATGGAGTATAATCTACAGGGGTTATTTTGTCCCATTCAAGCGGATTATCTTGTTCCTTTTCTCCAAAATCAATATAACTATACCTGTTAGGGATCACAATATCACTTTTAACTCCTTCTAACTGTACAGAGCCTCCATTAATTCTGTAATACTTTTGAATTGTAAACTTAAAGGCTCCCATATCTCCATTAGTGTTACTTCTAATCATCCTATTTAAATCTACTACATTTTGAACAGTACCTTTTCCATAGGTTTGATTACTACCAATTATAATAGCTCTTTCGTAATCCTGCATTGCAGCAGCTAGTATTTCAGATGATGAAGCAGAAAATTCATTAACTAAAATAACTAATGGCCCTTCCCAAACAATTGATCTATCTCGATCTTTAAGTATCTCTTTCTTTTTTTCAAAAGATTGTACTTGAACTATTGGACCTTCTTCGATAAAAAGTCCTGCCATATCAACAGCTGGTTTTAGTCCTCCCCCACCATTATTTCGAAGGTCAAGAATTAAGCCTTCAATACCTTGTTCTTTTAATCTGATAATTTCTTTTTTGATATCGCTGGCTGCATTTCTTTCAGAGTAGTCTTCAAAATCAAAGTAGAATTTAGGTAAATTAATTAAACCATATTTAGAATTGGACCTTTCTACAATAGAAGATTTTGCGTAAGTTTCTTCTAATTGAACAATATCTCTCGGGATTTGTAAATCTACAATTTGACCATCTACTTTTTTGATAGTTAATATAACACTACTTTCAATTGGACCTTTGATTAACTTTACTGCATCTTTTATTCTCATCCCCACAATACTGACTGGAGTTTCCTGATCAGTTTGCCTAACTTTGAGTAAAATATCCCCAACCTCTAGTTCATTTTGCCTCCAAGCAGGACCACCAGATATAAGCTCTACAACTGAAATTTTATCCATTTTCTGTTGAAGCCTAGCCCCTATTCCAGCGTAATTTCCTGACATATCCACATCGAAATCTTCTTTGTCATCAGGATTAAAGTAAAACGTGTGTGGATCGAATTGATAAACAATAGAATTAACATACTCACTAAACCATTCTTGCCTAGAACGATCAGAATAGTATTGGTAGACCTCATTACAAAATTCAAGAGAGGAAGCTCTAGATTTTTCTTCAAAATCTTTAATGATAAAATTAAAATCTTGATTATTTTTCACTAATGAATTTATGGAATCGTTTTCCGTTAATAAATCATTTAAATTATTTAAGGTATAATACTTAAAAGTTTTTCTCCAACGATCTGTTAATTCTGACTTGCTTGACACAAAATCTTCATCAGTACTAACCGTTAAGGATTCATCAACCTTATAGTTAAAAGGTGAACTAAAGACACTTGTATATATCTCTTTGGATTCTTTAATTCTTTTTAGTAAAGTTTCATGAGTTAAATTAAAAAAAGTTAAATCAGAACTTTTAAATTGATCATCAATTAAATATTCAAATTCTTTAAATCTATCAATATCAGACTTATAAAAATATCTTTTATACGGATCAATCATTTCTATATAAGTTTGAAAAACTTTAGAAGAAAACTCATCATCTAATTCTTTATCAACATAATGTCCTTCATCTAATATGTAGGAAACTAATTGCAAGATCTTCTGGTCTTTATCAGATTCTTTAGAGGAGTTTGAAGTAAAACTACAAGAGGCTAATGCAAAAATTGTAGTTAGTAATATTATAAAGTATTTATTTTTCATCTTTAGATTTAAACTTGATACAAATTAAATAAAAAAACCCCCTTAAAATAATTACTTTGTACTAAACTTTTGTTAAAGAATTTAATTTTATTAATTTCTGTTGAAAATAATTACTTTTGTTAAAAAGTATAAACAATGAAAAAAAAGCCACTAATATTAATAACTAATGATGACGGAATAACTGCGCCTGGTTTAAGATCATTAATTAAAGTGATGAATCAAATTGGTGATGTAGTGGTAGTAGCTCCAGATAGTCCACAAAGTGCAATGGGACATGCCATAACTATTAACAATACATTATTTTGTAAAAAAGAAAAAATTGATAATGGCCCGCAGCAAGAATATAGTACCTCAGGAACGCCTGCTGATTGTGTAAAGCTTGCCGTTAATGAAATATTAGAAAGGAAACCTGATATATGTGTTTCGGGTATAAACCATGGTTCTAATGCCTCAATAAATGTGATATATTCTGGAACAATGAGCGCTGCAATAGAAGCTGGAATAGAAGGGATTCCTGCAATAGGGTTTTCTTTACTAGACTACAATTGGGATGCGGATTTTAGTCAATGCAATGATTACATTAAAAAAATAGTAGAAAATGTATTAAATAATGGCTTAAAAAAAGGGGTTGTTTTAAATGTTAATTTACCTAATCTAACTAAAGATAAAATTAAAGGAATTAAAGTTTGCAGACAAGCAAAATCATATTGGGAAGAGAAGTTTGACAAGAGGGTTAGTCCACTTGGAAAAGATTATTATTGGTTGACAGGTCAATTTGTAAATCTAGATAAGGGAAGCGATACCGATCATTGGGCTTTAGAAAATAATTACATTTCCATAGTACCAACACAATTTGACTTGACTGCTCACGATTATATTAAAGATTTAAAATTATGGAGTTTTGAGTAATAAAAAAGAAGTTTTACTGGGAGTAATTTATGGAATCATATCAAGTTTGATTGGATTAATATTAGCAATATTAATTCTATCAGAAAACAGTTCAATTATAGAGAGTTTAAAAAACTCCTATTACGAAAATTTCTTAGGTAAGTTAATTAGTCTAGGAGCTATATTAAATGTTATTGTATTTTTTGTTTTTATAAAAAAAAATCAAGACCAAAGAGCTAAAGGGATTTTACTATTGACAATATTTTTAGCAATACTTACACTAATCTTAAATTAATAATAAATTGAAATATTATATAATTGCAGGTGAAGCTTCTGGCGATTTACATGGGTCTAATTTAATCAAGGCATTAAAAAAAAATAATCCTGACGCAAGTTTCAGATGTTGGGGTGGAGATCTCATGAAAAGTCAATGCAATGATTTAGTCATGCACTATCAAGATTTTTCATATATGGGGTTTTTAGAAGTTATTTTAAATATTAATAAAATTCTCAGCTATATTTCATTTTGTAAAAATGATATTGAAAAATTCAAACCGGATCTTATAATTTATATTGATTACCCTGGTTTTAATATGAGAATTGCAAAATGGGCGAAAAGTAAAAACTATATAAATCATTTTTATATTTCACCAAAAGTATGGGTATGGAAAGAGAAAAGAGTAGAACAAATAAAAAAAGTTATAGATAAAATGTATGTCATTCTTCCATTTGAAGAAGACTTTTATAAAAAAAAGCATAATTATAAAGTAGATTTTGTTGGACACCCCTTATTAGATGCAATTGAAAGTGAAAACACATTCAATAAGAATGATTTTTTATTAGTAAATAATCTTTCTGAAAAACCAATTATAGCCCTTTTACCAGGTAGTCGAAATCAAGAAATTAACAAATTACTTCCCGTTATGCTTGAGGCAGTTTCAAATTTAACTGGTTATCAATTAGTTATAGCTGGAGCACCAAGTAAGAATGTTGAATATTATGAGGAAATAATTCAATCTTCTGACTCAAATACTAATAACATTAAAGTAATTTCTAATCAAACCTATAACATATTACGTGTATCTACCGCAGCGATAGTAACTTCCGGTACAGCGACCTTAGAAACAGCACTATTTAACGTTCCACAAGTAGTGTGTTACAAAACAAGTTGGATATCCTACTTGATAGGAAGATTGTTGATTCGAAATTTAAAATACATTTCATTAGTAAACATAATTCAAGATAAAGAGGTGGTAAAGGAATTAATTCAAAATGATTGCAACAAAACAAATTTAGTTATAGAACTAGAAAAGATACTAGATCAAAAAAATCGATCATCAATGTTGGCTGAATATAAAATTCTTCATAATAAATTAGGCGGAAAAGGAGCTAGTAAAAAAACTGCTGATCTAATTAACAAGTATATGGAGAATTAAAATTCTGGCACAAAAGATTTCTGAAAATTATTAAAATCTTCTTGACTTTTTATATTTTTATGACTTTCGTCTTTAAATAATTTAAGCCAAATCTCAATTTGAGATGGGGTATTGTATCCTTTGAGATTATAAATAATATCAGATTTAGTATCTAAAAAAACAATTGTTGGGTAAGCCCTAACACCCAAATATCTGGTAAGCTGATGATTGCCATTTCTTCTATTTGCCAAAGCTGGCTTATAGTTAGGATTTGTAAACTCTCTATCATCAAAACTTATTACTTCATTACCCTCTGCGTTAAATTTTACAGCATAATAATATTTGTTAATAAAATCTGCTACTTTTTTATTTTGAAAAGTGTTTTTATCTAATAACTTACATGGTCCACACCAATTAGTATAAACATCTATAATGATATTTTTAGGATTTTTCTTTTGCATTTCTAAAGCTTGCTCTAAACTCATCCAATCAATATTTTGTGCACTTATATTAACAAAAAACAATGATGATATAATAATAAATAAATATTTCATAAGACTATTTAATTCCATGCATTAATTTTTTAATTACTGGATATAATAAAGCTGATAAAAGACCAAGACCAAAAGCAATTGCCGTAAGGATCCAGAAAAAATAACTTAACCCTTCATTCTTAGCTATACTTTCAGAGGCTTCTCCGAATACACCTGCTAATTTCATACCTATAGCTATTGCTAAATACCAAATACCAAACATCATAGCTATCATACGACCTGGCACCAACTTACTTACATATGATAAGGCAACTGGAGAAATACAAAGCTCTCCCATTGTATGAAAGAAATAAACTAAAATAAGCCATATCATACTAACTGAGGCTGTTTTGGCTCCCGCTGGTATATCTGATGCTCCAATAGCTACACATGCCATACCAAATCCCAATAAAACCATTCCTAATGCATATTTCATATTTGCATTAGGGTTATACTTACTCTCCCACCACTTAGAAAACAAAGGAGCGAATACAATAATAAATAATGAATTTAATACACCAAACCAAGACGCAGGAACTTCAGTAACATCTTTCGTAAACTCTACACTTAACATCCAGATAGCTATAGCCCATATTATGACAAAACTAGTTGCTAAAAAAATATTAGATTTAGAGAATTTAGAGAATGTTTGTTTGAATAATAACCAAAGAACCCATGTAATAATACCTAAAGGAATAATTGTCATTAGAGCATTAACTATCTTAAAAATAAAAGCAGAATCACCCTCTAAAACACGCTGTGTATAATCACGTGCAAAAATTGTTAGTGAGCCTGGTGCTTGTTCAAAAAGGGCCCAAAAAAATATGGTGATAAATGCAAAGAAAATCACAGCTAACATCCTGTCTCTAGTAATTTTATCATACTTAGGGACTCTTATTACCAACAACGAAATAAATAGAACCAATGCACTAATTATTGCAAAATTAGAGCCATCCATTCCAAAAATACTAAAGTTAAAAAGATTGTATACACCCTCAGAGATTTTAGAAACAGGATCATTTATAATCCAAGAAAGTCCTAATATTCCAGCAACAGCAATCAAAAATAGTTGGAAGTTTGTAAAAGGATTTAACTTTGGTTCATTGTCACTAGTATTAGATATTTTAAGTTCAGAAACAACAGGCTTAGTTCCAATATCTCCAAAAATTTCTTGCGCAAACCAGAACTGCAGTAAGCCGAATAGCATAAAAATTCCTGCTAAACCAAAACCCCATCTCCAACCAACCTGTTCTCCAATATATCCGCAAAGTAGAATTCCCAAAAATGCACCAGCATTTACACCCATATAAAAAATGGTATAAGCACCATCTTTTTTTTCATCTTTACCCTTGTACATTTCAGAAATTATTGATGTCATATTTGGCTTAAAAAAGCCACTTCCAAAAACTAATAATGTTAAACCTAGATAAATAAAGAAAGGAGTTTCTACTGCCATTGAACCATGACCAAGAGTCATTAAAAGAGCACCAATTAAAACTGCGTATCTATAACCAATAACTTTATCAGCCATGTATCCACCGAGTAACGTAGATATATAAACTAAAGACGTATATGTTCCAAATATTGCATAAGCATATTCTCTAGGCCATCCCCAACCTCCATCAATTAGTGCTGCAGTAAAAAACATAACTAGCAAAGCACGCATGCCGTAGTAGGAGAATCTTTCCCACATTTCTGTGAAAAATAATACGAATAAAGCAGAAGGATGCCCTAAAACTGTAGATTCAAAAAAATGATCAGTTGATGTATTGTTCATATTATTTAAAATTAGTTGTCATCCTCTGCTCCATGAGTAAGGTTTTCTAGCTTAGTTCTAAAAAGTAATACTAAACATCCAAATACAACACAGAAAATAGCTATACCAGTAAAAATAGTAAACTCTCCCATACTTTGTGATGCTTCCCCTAAAATGCCTGCTAACTTATTACCAAAACCTGTCATTGCAAAGTATACTCCCATAGTAAGAGAAGCATATTTTAATGGAGCTAATTTTGTGATAAATGACAATGCAACAGGTGAAATACATAACTCTCCAATTGTATGAAATAAATAAGCTAATACTAACCAATACATAGCTGAGCTACCTTGAGAATCAAATTGTGTAGTTGCGGCAGACATAAAGAAAAATCCAGTCCCCATTATTATTAACCCAATGATCATTTTAAATAAAGATGATGATAGTTGATTTTTAAATTTCCTTTTAGCCCAATAAGCAGCAACTGTAGTACCTAAAAATATAATAAACATGGCATTTAATGATTGGAACCAAGAAGCTGGCACTAGCCAACCCATTAATATTCTATCTGTTTTTTCTGAGGCATATATATTCATCAAACCTCCAGCTTGTTCGAAAGCTCCCCAAAAAACTATTACAAGTATAAAGGATAGAAATAACACAACTAATCTGTCTTTTTCAATTAATGTTAGTGGTTTCTTTAAAACATTTTCTCCTTCAGAAGAATTTTTATCTCCAATAAAATTACCTACTTGGCTTAAATATTTTTGCCCATACATGTATTGAATTAAACCTAATGTCATTCCAATACCGGCTAGACCAAATCCATAATGCCATCCATAAGTTTCTCCAACATATCCTACTATTAGACTAGAAAGGAAAGCTCCAACATTTATTCCAATATAAAAAATTATAAATCCTTTATCTCTTCTTACATCTCCTTTTGCGTAAAGTCCACCAACCATTGATGAAATATTTGGCTTTAACATACCTACACCTGCAATAATAAGACCTAAACCTGAGTAAAATGCCCACATTTCCTCAACAGCTAAAATTGAATGACCTAAGACTAATAATATTCCTCCATAAAGGACTGATTTTTTTTGTCCTAGTAAATTATCTGCAATCCATCCACCTGGGATAGAAGCTACATAAACTAACATAGTGTATGTGCCATATAAACCTAAGGCCTCTCCTGTTTCCCAGTTTAGACCAGGATTTATTGCATCTGCAGTAGATTCAGCAACTAGGTATAACACTAAAATAGCTCTCATTCCATAATAGGAAAATCGCTCCCACATTTCAGTAAAGAATAAAACATATAATCCAACTGGATGTCCAAATAATTGCTTCTGTGATGATAATGTGTCTGAGTTAGTCATTTTATTTGTTTAGAAATTTCACGACCTAAATTAGCATAATTAATATAATTAACCATAAATAATTCAAATTATATTATTAGTTAATTAATTTAGATTAGAATGGTATCTTTGGATTAAATTTTTTTTATGAAAAAACCGATTTCTGGTTTCTCAAAACTCAATAAATTAGATAAGATTGAATGGGTTGTAAAAAATTCATTCTCTTCTAACAACAATATAAAAAATATTCTTCAGCAGTACTACAATGATGATGAAAAGCTTCAGAAACTTCATGATGAATTTGCGGAAAATACTTTATCAAATTTCTATCTGCCATTTGCTATAGCACCAAATTTTTTAATCAACAATAAGCTCTATACAATTCCAATGGTAACTGAAGAAAGTTCAGTTATAGCTGCAGCAAGTAAGGCCGCTAAATTTTGGTTAAAAAAAGGAGGGTTTAAAGCAGAGGTTATTTCAACAATAAAAATAGGCCAAGTTCATTTTATTTTTAAGGGTAATTTTAAAGATTTAAAAGAGTATTTTGAAAACATCAAACCTAAATTACTTACAGATGTAGATTCTTTAACTACAAACATGAATAAAAGAGGTGGTGGTATAAAAAATATAGAGTTAGTTAATTTAAACGACCAAATAGAAAACTACTTTCAACTTAGAGCAACATTCGAGACAAAAGATGCAATGGGTGCAAACTTTATAAATTCTTGTCTAGAACAATTTAGTAAGACTTTAAAAGATAATTTTAAAGAAAGCTCCAAGATTGAAATAATTATGTCTATTCTATCTAATTATGTTCCTGAATGTATTGTAAAAGCTGAAGTTTCATGTCCAATTGAAGAATTATATGACAATAGCATAGTCGAACCAATATCTTTTGCCAAGAACTTTGTAAGAGCTGTAAGGATAGCTGAAGTGGACAAATATAGAGCTGTAACTCATAATAAAGGAATTATGAATGGAATAGACGCTGTAGTAATAGCTACAGGAAATGACTTTAGAGCAGTTGAATCAGGCGCCCATGCTTATGCCTCTAAAAGTGGAGCATATAAAAGTTTAACAAAAGCTAGTATAAAAGATAAAAGATTTAGCTTTTCCATCGAAGTTCCTTTAGCGCTAGGTACAGTGGGAGGATTAACAAAATTACATCCTTTAGCTAACCTTGCTTTAGAAATGCTTGACAACCCTAACGCAGAAGACCTAATGCAAATAACTGCTGTAGCTGGGCTAGCTCAAAATTTTGCGGCAATAAAATCATTAATTACTACAGGTATTCAACATGGGCATATGAAAATGCACTTAATTAATATGCTTAACCAGCATAAGGCCTCTGACAAAGAGAAAGAAAAAGCAATTGAATACTTTAAAAAAAATACTGTAAGCCACTTAACTGTTGAAAAATTTATAAATAAATTAAGATCCAATGACTGACTTTAAAAGTAATGGGAAAATATTATTAACTTCAGAATATGTTGTATTAGATGGAGTTGATTGCATCGCATTACCAACAAAGTTTGGACAAACATTGTCAGTGATAGAGAATAATTCAAAATGTATAAATTGGACAAGCTATGATTATAATAACAATATATGGTTTAAAGATAAATACACCATAAGCTCAGAAAATAAAATAGAGTACAGCAGTGAAAAAAATAATATTTCAGAAACATTACTAAAAATACTTAACGCTTTAGTTAAATTAAATAGTGACAAAATTAATAATAAAATAGGCTATGATTTTGTTTCAAAATTATCATTTTCAAAAGATTGGGGCTTAGGGACATCTTCAACACTTATTAATAATTTGGCTAATTGGGCAAAAGTAGATTCATATGAGCTATTAAAATTAACATTTGGCGGAAGTGGTTATGATATCGCTTGTGCTGGAGCTGAAAACCCTATTCATTTCAATAATTATAATAATAAAATAAGTATATCAAATTCTAAATTTGATCCAATATATAAAGAAAATATTTTCTTTATATATTTAGGAAACAAACAAAATAGTAGAGATGGAATTAAAGACTATAAGTCTAAAAAAAATAAATTAACCCAAGATATTATAGAACAGTTTAAATCTATTAACGAAAAAATAGTGATAACAGATAGTTTAAAAGAGTTTGAACAATGCCTAACAATGCATGAATTATTAATCTCTAAATTAATAGATATTGAACCCATAAAAAATAGACTATTTAAAGACTATGATAAAGGAATAGTTAAAAGCCTAGGAGCATGGGGTGGAGACTTTGTTCTAGTAACTGGCACAAAAAATGCAATGAGCTATTTCTTAAATAAAGGGTATAAAACGATCTTTGAATACTCTAAATTAATAAAATAAGCTTCTTTTATCTTCTACGTCAGAAACTTCTTTAAGAGCCTCGTAAATCTTAGTATTGAGATTATTAAGTTTTGAAGCACTTAGGTTGTTAGAAAAAGTTAAGTAGTTAGGTAAATCTTGAGCTACATTTAACTTATCTAGATATATGTAAAAAACTCCACTATTTCCTAAAATAGCTTTTGAAGTTTGACCAATTTCCAATCCAAAAGAATTTCCAATAACTTCTGGCTCTTTACCAACTCCTGAAAGAGTTGGACTAGATATATTAACAGCTAAGGCTGTTTGTATACTTTGATTTTGATTTGATGATATTTCAGAAAGAGTTTTACCGTTTATTTTCTTCAGGATTAAATCAGCTTTCTTTTTGTTCTTAACTGCTGGTAGAGCAGTTATAGAGGCCTTTTCGTTGGACATTAACCCTGCTTTGTTAATTGAAGTTAACATTGCAACAACGTAACCACCATTTTGTAAATTAAACCTTTTGAAGTCTCCTTCATCTGTACTTTCTTCGTAAAGCCATCTAACTATACTTCTTTGAGCACCAACTCCTGGAATGTTTTCATCTAAATCTTTAAGAGCATTAATAGTTCGAACAGAATAATTATTTTCATTTGCCACATCTCTAAAATTAGATTTAGATGACATTACTTCAAACTTAGATGCTATATTAAATATACTATCAATAGTTCTCTCAGAAGATTCAACTCTTAAACCCAAGTTAGCAACTTTAACAGCTTTTCTTTTTTTAGTTTGAGATAAAATTTCAATAACATGAAAACCAAACCCAGATTCTACAACAGATATTTTACCTACTTTATTTTCAAAAGAAAAATCTTTAAATTCAGGCGCAAAGCCATCAGTATATGCAAATTCAATTTCACCACCTTTTTCATTGCTTACCTTATCAGAAGAAAGACTTAATAATTTTGTAAAATTATTTCTATTTCTTTTAACTTGACTATAAATACTATCTGCGGTTTTTTTAGCTTGATCAGAAGTTCGCATTTCTAAATCTCCTGCTCTAATCGCACCAGCATAAGGGACTAAAATATGTCTAACTTTAACAGAGTCTGATATTTTTTTTGTGTCAATTAACTTAGTTAACTTCATATAATCATCTTCTTCATAGGGGCCATATATACCTCCCTTTTTAAGTTTGAAAATATTAGGTGAAACTTCATCCGAAAAAGAATTTTCAAAAACATAAGAGTCATATAATTTTATATCTGAGTATCTGTTTAGAAAAGATTCGTACTCCGATGTGTTTTTTAATCCAAGTACTTTTTCAGTTTTGTTAGTATCTGGGTTATACTCTTCTTTGTCTAGAATCAAACTAGATAGCTTTTCAGAGATATCATTTTTATCTTCTAATGAAGGTGTTTCATCAAACTTGACATATATCAAATCTCTTGACTCTTCAAGTGCATATTTTTTAGGGTTTTCTTTTATAAAACCTCTTAATTCAGCTTTTGATACAGAGATAAGTGAATCCGAAATTGAACTATATGGAAAATGAATGAATTTTATATCTGCATTATCATTTTGAAAATGATAATTTGTTTTACCATCAAAAAGAGTAGACCTTAATCCAGAGTTAATTAAATTAAAATAACTAGCCTCTAAACCATTTTGAGCAATATTACTCTCAAAAGTAATCCAAGAATCATAATTAATTAGGTTCCCCTGTAGTCCCGTAGTCTCTGGAGATATTTCTTTTAAGTTAGCAATAAACTCATTTAATTTATTTTCATCAAACAATCCATCCGTATTCATGAATTCATTAAAAGAAATTAAATTATTTTTTAATAAAGATCTCATTTGATCTCTCTCTACAGAAATACCAATTTTGTTAAATTGATTTTTTAAAATGACACGTCTTAACTCAGAATCCCAAACAAGATTCATGGATTGAATGTTTGATCTTGCACCATTATTTTGTCTTTCAGTACTTTCAACCTTATTCATGAAATCATCACGTTCTATATCAATACCATTAACAGTAGCTACCACATTTTGCTCAGTACTTGAAAAACCATCACTATTTTTGAAAAGATCAGCTAAAACAAAAGAAAATAATGCCATTGCTATAACTAGTATTAAAAATAATGATCTCTGTCTAATCTTGTTTAATATCGCCATTGTTGCTTAATTTATATATAGTCGCCAAAAGTACCATTTTCTTGTTAATAATAAAAACAAATTATTCCTTGATCAACAAAGAAACTATATTAATTTTTGTGTTTGAAACATCAATGATTTTAAAAAGATAGTTTTTTATTAAAACCTCTTCACCAAGCTTTGGTATTTCTTCAGTAAAATTAACTATTAAACCTCCTAACGTACCATAGTCTTCAGACTCTGGTAGTTTTAAATTATATTGTTCATTTATGTAATCTACTTCTAGTCTGGCAGAAAAGTTAAAATGACTATTTTTTAATTTGACTTCAATTAAGTCATTTACATCAAATTCATCATCTATTTCACCAAACAACTCTTCAACTATATCTTCTACTGTTATCATTCCTGAAGTGCCTCCATATTCATCTAAAATAATAGCGATACTTTTTCTTTTTTTAGTTAATAGACTTAATAAATCTTTTATTAAAATAGACTCAGGGACAAATTCTACCGGAAGTAACATTGATTTAATAGTTTTTGGGTTTTTGAACAAATCGTGTGAATGAACATAACCTATTATATCATCAATTGTGTTCTTGTAAATTAAAATTTTAGTAAAACCAGTCGAAACAAATACGTCTTTTAGCTTTGAAATATAATCATGTATTTCTAAAGAGCATAATTCAATGCGAGGAACCATAATATCCCTAGCTTTTGAATCTGAAAAATCTAAGGCATTCTGAAAAATCTGAACTTCGCTATCTATTTGTTGATTTTCAGAAGATCCGTCAATTTGTTCATCAATATAATTTTCTAACTCATCTTTACTAAAAAGTAATTGAACCTTGTCTCCTTGTGTTTTAAAAAAGGTCTTTAAAATTAGATTAGTAATCCAAAGTATAAAGTCTGAAATAACATAAAAACACAAGTAAAAAAAATACGCAGGTAATGAAAAGAATTTAAGAAATTGAAAAGAATATATTTGAAATAATACTTTAGGCAGAAACTCAGCTGTAAATAGTATAACTACTGTAGATATAAAGGTTTTTGTTAAAAGATTAAAATCTAGCAACAATATGTTTAGAAATGAGTTTTCAAATATTAATAAATAATCAAATAATGATATCAATATGTCACCCATATAAAATCCGTAAATAACTAATGCTAAATTGTTTCCAATTAACATTGAGGCTATAAATTTAGATGGCTTTAAAGTTAGTTTAGCTAAGACAGATGAGCTAAATGTCTTTTCTTTCTTATCAATTTCAATAGAAATTTTATTTGAAGAAATATATGCTATCTCCATTCCAGAGAAAAAAGCAGAAAATAATAAAGAAACCACAACTATAACGTAATCAATGTACATCTAAATTATTTATTTCTTGAGTTATGACGATTTTGAAATTTTTTTCTAAAAAAAAACATAAATACAGCTAAAAAGCATAATAATAAACAAACAATAGACTTCGTAGTATTAAGCTTAATGTTTATAATAAACTCACTAAAAAAAAGAATTGCAAAAACAAGGTAAGCATATTTAAAAAAACTTAGTTTTCTCATAAAAAAATTTAAAATAAATATAGTAATTATTCCTCTAAAAGTACGTAGCCATTAACATCGAGAAAGTTTATTTTGGAAAAACTAATATTTGAATCAAAGCCAATTCCAGTAATATCCTTATCTAATGACTTGTATTTAAATGGGTGATTTGTAAATAACCATTCCTGTCCTTTATTATAATACAGCTGATCTGTATAAAGGGTGTCTTTAGAGCTCGTTATAATTACCACATTATTCCTTAAATCCACAAGATCAGTATCGTTATATGAAATTACATAATCAGCAGTAATTATACTTTCATTTTTATTTTCATCGTAAAAAATTATCTCTATAGATTCAGGAAATTCAAAATATGGAAAATCCATATTAGAAAAATTATACATTTTGGGGCTAATAAGTCTGGAAGAAACTATTCCTGAATCCGTATAAATTGAATTAATTTGTTTTGCTATCGTTACAGGAGAGCTATTATAATCTAGTGTTCTTATTTGAGAAAGTTCGTTTTTGCATGAAAAAAATGAAATAATTATAAGAGTTGTTGTTAAATATTTCATTACAGGTTTGGCACTTTAATACTTGAGCCAATCCAACAGCCTATTTTTATTAACTCACCTTCTCTACCAGACGAAAATATTTCACTTTTCTGTGGAGCTTTAGCTAGATAATTTTTAGAAGTATTATTTGCTGCTTTTTTAAGATTACGGTCTACCTTAGCTGCTTTTAAAGCCTCATTTGACGCTAACCAGTATACTGCTCTTTGACTAAAATTATCTGAACCACAATTTTTTGCACTTGACGCATACATCTGGGCAATAGCTATGTGACTTTTACCCATTGAAGGGTTATATTTTAATGCTTTTCTGTAGTAATTTCTAGCTTTTGAAAAAGAACCACTTTTTTTAAATTTTGTTGCTATTCTATATAAAATTTTAGCTTTCTCATATCCGTCAGTTTCTAAATCAATAGCTTGAGTATAATAATTAAAGGCTTCTTCACTTTTCCCTTCTTTATCTTTAATTATACCTAGGTAATATGAAGTGTCTGGATTTGGTTCTAAATTGTTTTTTTGCTGCAAAATAGTAACAAATAATTCCGTGTCAATACAGTCTTTATTTGCTAGTCTATTCATTGCCCTTTGTAGCCAAATACCTTCGTTTTTATTTTCCTCATAATTTTTCTCGTACATTTTAATGAGGTTCTCGCAGTTACCTCTTTCCCCTAAATCAATATCCATGCCTTTAGAGATTTGTGTGTAAGCTTTCAAAAAGCTAGTATAAGACTTAAATTGACTTTTCTGTTTTTTTGAAAGAACTAGATCTTCCCCTTCATTTTCAGGTATAAATTGATTTAACTTATTTGTGAAATTTTTGATCTCTAATTCAATTTTTTCTGAAACCTCATCGTATTTGGTGAAAAGTTCTTCAACCGCTTTCTCGCCAGAATCATACAACTCAACCATTAATTTAAAGTAGGTATAGAGGTTTTTAGGGTTATTGAATGTTTGTAAATCAGTCTTGTAAGCATTGTCAAATGAACTAAACAATTCGATAGTAGATATATTTAATATACTTCTATAGTCATATTGAAGTTGTGCGGTCTTCGCTAATGTAGCTCCAAGCGGAGCTTTTTTAGAAAAATTTTCTCTTTTTTCTTCCCAGAGCAATACTAAATCCTGTATAAACTGTACTTTTTCTTCTGCAGATGAATTTTTAATTTTGTGTTTTAAAATTCTTTCTCCGTACGTATAAATTGCTGAATTAAATTTTGGATTTCTATTTCTTAATTCCATCCATGGCGCATATGCATCATCGTAGTTTTTAGCCTTTGCGTATTCACTAAAAATTGAAAGTGAATTTATATCATCTTCATTTTGTTGTGTATAAGAAGAGTTGAAAAACATTAAAAGACACAGTAAACTAAATAACTTCTTCATAATTAATTATATTTTCTTTTAACAAACCATCTATCATTTAAAGATAAACTCATTTTTAAATTCATAAATTTTTCTTCAACTAAATTCGCGTCAGTAGTACCTCGTTTGCCCACTTCTAAAGCAAAGTTTAAATTAGAAAACATACTCCCAACTGGAACACCTAGTCCAAAAGTCATACCAAGCTCTTTAATTGATTGATTATTTATTATTAGTCCTGTTTTTTCAAAATATATACCAGACCTGTAAACAAATCTTTTTAAGGAGCTATTGAATGATGAGAATTCAGGAATAAAAAAACCTCCCAACGAAATTGTAGAAGCGTCTTCGTAACTACTGTTATCAATGTTTATAAGGTCAGACTTGAAAACACTAGTCTTTACAAATGTATACTCTGTTCCAATGAACCATTTTCTAAGTTTTCCAATTCCTAAACCAATTGAAGTTTTAGATGGCATTGATAAATTTGTTTTCTTTAATCCCAACGATTCCAAATTAACATCAATATTATTTATCGGAAATTCTTCACCAGTTGAGTTAATTACAATTGATGAAAACGTTCTATTATTCTCCGAATTTAAATTATAATTAGGAGCATAAGTAAATGCTGAATGTAATTGAATCAAGTCTGATATCATAGGTTTAAATGTAAGCCCTAAGTTATAACTAAAACCACTTAGATCAGACCTGTTGGCCTCTCTGCTATGGTAATCCAAAGGGTCTAAATTAACATCATATAAAAATTCAACAGCATTGTTTTGAATGTTACCAAAGTTATAATCAAAATTCACTCCTGCTGCAAAGCTTTCAGAAAACTGATAAGCAAATCCAAGTAAAACTTTATTTAAACCACCCTTACCAGAGTATTTATACTTAATTAAATCATCAACATCTAAAGATTCAAGCTTATAACCTACTGATGAATGTGGCATTAAACCAAAGCCCATTCCAAATTTACCCATCGGAACAGACAAACCTAAATAATCAAAAGAAGTTGTTGATGATTTACCCGTAGTATTATCAGTTTTAAAATTGATATCTGTATTACCAACACTTACAGTAAACTTAACTAACCTTCCTTCATTATTAAAAGCTTTTAAATCATTGCCTGTGAAGGAAGCTGGATTCCTAAAGTTCATGTGAATACTATCAGTTAATATACTTAAACGACCCATTGCTCTATTTTCAGTAGTACCATTAAAATTTAAACTTCCAATCCCATAAAATGAGTAAGGAGAAGCACTACCTTGAGAAAAAGAATTTGCAGATAATAAGGCTAAGATTATATAAAATATATATTTTTTCAATTTGAACTATTTAGTTTGATTAAATTATTTAGACCTTCTAATAAGAAATTTTCATTCGCAAAGATGCTAATTTTTAATTGGTTAGACAAGAAAACAGAGTTCCCTCCTGTTAAAATAACTGTTAAATTTTCATATTTTGCTAAATACTGACTTACAAAACCTTCGATTTCAAAGACTACTCCATTAACAACACCAACATTAATAGAATCAATTGTTTGGTTAGCTATCAGGTTTTTTGATGATTCAATAGAGACTAAAGGTAATTTTGATGTGAATTCATTTAAAGATTTATATCGCATATTTAACCCTGGAGAAATAGCACCTCCTAAGTATTGATTTTTATCATTTATAAAATCATAAGTAATACAACTACCTGCATCTATAATTAATACATTTTTGCCTGGATAGCTTAATGAGGCCGATGAAACTAAAGCAATGCGATCATTGCCGAGTGATTTTTTGGATAAATACAAGTTTTCAAAAGAAATACTTGAATTTTCTGAAACAAAATGAATGTTATCAAAATTATATTTATCAAAATTTAAATTAATATCAGTAACTGAGCAAACAATAAGGTTTTTAATAGATGGGTACGATATTAAAAAATCGTCTATTTCATCAATAATAAATTCTGAGTCAAAAGTTTTTACAAAAACTAGTGAGTTGTTAAAGACTGCTAATTTGGACTGTGTATTTCCTATGTCTAAAGTTAAATTCATAATATTTTATTATTACAAATTTACAAAAAGGAATTTTACGAATTTCTTTTGGGGAATAATAAAAAAATCTATATTTGCAGACCTTACAAGGTACCTTAGCTCAGTTGGTAGAGCAATGGACTGAAAATCCATGTGTCCCTGGTTCGATTCCTGGAGGTACCACATTTAAACCCTTTAAATCACTGATTTAAAGGGTTTTCTGTTTTTAAAAACCTCTTTACGTACCACATAGTGTGCTATTTAGAAGTTTTATGATTTACACAATTTAGTATCTCCTATTAAAATATTTAAAGCAAAGTAATTTGGTTTATAAAACAAACTAGTTTATATTTGTGGTATAGCTAAAATTAAAACACATGAATAATCAAGAAGAACAAATTGAAATAATAAGTAGGATGATTAATAATACCAAAGAAAA
>Ga0209482_1000827_pt1 | contig 24641 bp, 30 predicted proteins | sample CoawatmetaG10DNA_FD_187512 | JGI IMG/M metagenome (GOLD analysis project Ga0209482, IMG submission 187512) | Marine microbial communities from the West Antarctic Peninsula - Coastal water metaG104-DNA (SPAdes) (version 2) | ecosystem: Environmental > Aquatic > Marine > Coastal ...
GATCTCGAAAGGAGACCGGTTTGCGCAGTTGCCGCAGGCTCTATCTGCTCGGGCGCGCTCACGCTCATGCCGGATCGTGATTTCCTCTGGCGTGTCGTGATACATGTAGCTCGGATGGATCACCGGCGAATCCCCATGCAAAGGTCTCGACAACGACGACGAGGAGCTTAGCTACTACCAAGAGATGCGGGCGGACTGGGCGCGCGAGCGGCCTGCGATGTTGAACAACGTCCGTGTGCCGACGTTGGCGCCTGGCGAAGAAATCAAGCAAGTTGCGGCGGCTCATCCGCACACAGGGTTCAGCGAATTCGCACAGGAGATGCTCCGCTCAGTTGCTTCTGCACTGGGCGTCTCCGCCGAGCAGGTTACTCAGGACTGGTCGAAGACGAACTATTCCAGCGCGCGGGCCGCATTGCTTGAGTCTTGGAAGACGCTGTCTCGCCGGAACACAGAATTCAAGGTTGGCACCGCTACACCCCTGTTTGCCACCTGGCTGCAGGAGGTGATGGAGCGGGGTGACCTCGATGATGTGCTGCCCCGGAATGCGCCTGACTATATCGATGCGACGACGGAATATGCCAGATGCGACTGGCTCGGGGTTGCGCGTGGCTGGGTCGATCCAGTCAAAGAGAAGCAGGGCGCAATCCTGGGTCTGGATGCTGGTCTTTCAACGCTCAAGCGCGAATGCGCGGAACAGGGCCTCGACTGGGAAGAAGTTTTGCACCAACGCTCGATTGAAGTAGCCGAGTTCAAGCGCCTTGGGTTGCCGGCGCCGAAATGGTTCGGCGACGGGGCGACCGAGGCATCAGGCCCGGAAGAGGAACCTCACCCGCAATGAAGAATCTGCCCTTTCTGGCACAGCGCCTGTTCAACACGCCGCTTGCAATCACTCCTGCCAAGGCTGAATTGGTGATGGCAGCGCTTGCCGACCGCTTTGGTATCACCAAGCTTTTTCGCGCCAACGGCGACGCAGTGGCCCTTAGTGAATTCGGGTTCAGTGAGTCCGATGATGAGGTGCCGGATCGTTACTACGACGTTGTGGCTGGTGTCGCTGTTATCCCGATTAATGGGACGCTGGTTCAGAAATCTGGCTATATGCGCCCAACCTGCGGCATGACGGGCTATGACGGAATTCGCGCGAACTTGAGCATGGCGCTTGAGGATGATGGTGTGCGCGCCATCATGCTCGACATCGATAGCGGAGGTGGTGAGGTCGCCGGCTGCTTCGATCTTGTCGACGCTATCTACGGCGCGCGAGGCCGCAAGCCAATCTGGGCGGTCCTTTCCGAGAGCGCCTATTCGGCTGCGTATGCCATCGCCAGTGCTGCCGACAAGATCATCGTGCCTCGTACAGGAGGGACAGGCTCGGTCGGCGTGATCTGCGCGCACGTCGATTTCTCCAAGGCGCTTGCCAAAGAAGGCATCACTGTCACGATGATCCACTACGGCGCACGGAAAGCCGACGGCAGCGAATATGCACCGTTGTCGGATGATGCCCTCGCTAGATTCCAAGCGGATGTCGACGAAATGGGCGAATTGTTCGTCAAGACCGTCGCACGTAACCGAAATATGTCTGCCGCAAAGGTGCGCGGCACACAGGCAACAACGTTTCTTGGCGCCGCTGGCGTCGAGATCGGCTTTGCTGACGCCGTGATGGCGCCGGATGAAGCGTTTCGCTCCCTGCTCGCTGAGCTGGGCTGACACCCCCACCCAAGAGGTTCCAAATATGAGTATTCGCACCCTTGCGGCGCGCGGGCTCTCGTTCGCCCATCTCGCCGGCTTGACATCCCGCGCAGCTCGCGCCGAGAACGAAGATGACGAGCGCAAGCAACGAGAAGGTGAATCCGACGACGACTATGCAAAGCGCATGGAGGAGTTGGACGAGGAAGAAGAAAAGGCCCGCAAAGCCGAAAAAGAGCGCAAGGAAGAAGAGGCGCGCAAGGCTGAGGAAGAAAAGAAGGAAGAAGAGGCTCGTGCCAAGGGTGAGGAGGATGACGACTCCGACCCGGATGCGGAAGACGACGACGATGAGATGCGCGGCAGCAGCCAGGCTGCACGTGCGCGCCGTCGTGAGCAGGCACGGTGCGCAGCAATCTTTGCTTCGAAGGGCGCTGCCCGTAATCCGGTGCTGGCCGCTAACCTGGCCTTCAAAACGCGCATGACACGCGCCGAAGCGATCGCCACGTTGGAGGGAACCCCTGCACCCGCAGGACACTCGGACCGCGCTGCTCGCAATCCCAGCATCGGCACCACTGCCGCGAAGCAGTCGCCTCAACAGGCCCTTGCTGCGCGCTGGGACAAGAACCTCCAGGCCGTGAACCCCGCTGGCCGCCGCTAACCGCTTCCGCCTTAAAGGATCAGAACCATGGGCAATCCCACTTATACGCCGTTCCAGGAGACGTTCCACAACGGTGGCTTTATCGTCTCCCTGGCCAACGGCCATCAATCCATCGACCAAGGCACGCTGACCGGCGGCGTCAAGGTGCTCGCTGGCACGGTGCTTGGCACGGTCACATCGGCCTTGACTGCGGCAGCTGCGGCGCTTGGTGCCAATACCGGCAACGGCACGTTCGGAACGATCACGCCGCAGGCCGCGCCTGCGACGATGATCGGCGTCTACAACATCCTGTTCACCGCAGCGACTGCCTTCACGGTTACCGCGCCGGATGGGCAGACGGCTACCGGCACCACTGGCGTCGCATTCAGTGCGCTCGGAATCGGCTTCACCATCACGGCTGGCGGTACGGCATTCGTGGCCGGAGACACCTTCACGGTGACTGCCGCTGCTACTCCGGGCAATCCGACCGTTACGTCGGCCGCCGGCGGCACGAACACGGGCAACGGTACTTTGGGGTCGCTAACCGCGGCCGGCTATGCCGCCAAGGTCGGCGTTTACGCCGTCGAATTCGACGATGCGACGCACTTCATTGTGTCTGACCCCACGGGTGCGGAGGTCGGTCACGGCACGACTGGTGTGGCCTTCAAGGCGGGCGGTCTTTCCTTCACCATCACTGCCGGCGGCACTGCCTTTGTCCCGGGCGACAGCTTTTCGATCACGGTGGCGGCCGGATCGGGCAAATACAAGCCCTTCGACCCGGCCAACGTGGACGGATCGCAGATCCCGAGCGGCATCCTCTTCGCAACGAAAGATGTCACCACCGTCGACAAGCCGTGCGCGGTGGTCGTCCGTCAGTGCGAGGTGAACGCCTCCGAACTGGTTTGGCCGACGGGCATGAGCGCAGCCGCAATCACTGCCGCTCTTGCGCAACTGAAGTCGCTTGGCATCCAGCCGCGGTAACGCGGAAACCGCCTGATCCACAAGCCGCCCTAGGGCGGCTTTTTCTTTTCCGCAATCCCAGAGGCCGCCAGCAAGGCGGCTTTTCTTTTTCCAAAAGGAACAAGCCATGGCTGGCGAAATCATCGACATCTTTAACAGCGACGCATTCAGCGCGCTGACCCTGACGCAGGGCGTGCAGCGCAATCCGTACCAACCGGGAGCGCTGGGCCGTCTGAACATCTTCGACCCGAATCCGATTCGCACCACTGCTGTTTCGGTCGAAGAGCGTACCGGCACGCTGAAGCTCATTGGCTTCAGCGAGCGTGGCACGGAGGGCGCGCAACGCACGACTGAGAAGCGCAAGATGCGTTACTTCGACGTGCCGCGCCTGATGCACAGCGACACAATCCACACCTACGAAATCCAGAACATTCGCGAATTCCCGGAAGGTCCGACCGGTCAGATTGTGACCGTTCCGATGCAACTGGAACGCGAAGTGGCCCGCCGCCTCGCTGGCCCGACTGGCCTTCTGGCAAGCGTCGAGTACACGAAGGAGTATCTCCGCCTGGCTGCCGTGCAAGGCTTGGTGCTCAATCCGGCCGACGGATCGGTCCTCTACAACTGGTTCGATGAGTTCCAGATCAATCAGGCGACGGAGGTCGGCTTCAACCTCGCTGCCGGCACCGCTAACAGCTTGCGGCCGATCATCAATGGGATCAAGCGTTCCATGGCGCGCAAAGCGCAGGGCGCCTTCACGCAGGCCACCCGCATCATGGCGCTGTGCGGAGACGTCTTCTACGACCAGTTCTCCAACCATCCGGACGTGATCCGTACCTTCCTGAACTGGGAAGGCGCCCGCGACATCCGTGATGATGCATTCGGCGACGCGTTCGCATCGTTCGATTTCGATGGCATCACGTGGGTGAACTACCGCGGATCGGATGACAACTCGACCGTCAAGATCCCCGATGACAAGGTGAAGTTCTTCCCGGTCAACGCGCCAGGCATCTTCCAGGAAGTCATGGCGCCGGGCGAATCGGCAGAGTTCATCAACCAACCGGGCGCGCCCGTCTACGTTCTCCCGATCGTGGATCGTGACCGACGCATGTGGTGGAAGATGGAAGCGTACGCATACCCGCTGTACCTGTGCACGCGTCCGGAAGTTTTGCTCTCGGGCCGCTCGGAGGCCTGATGCCGGTCAGCTGGGACAAGGTGGTGCTAGGTCCGTTAATGGGAGTCTTCGGCGAGGCAGTGACGTATATGCCGGCCGCCGGGGGCACCTATGCGATCTCCGCAGTGTTTGACGATGCATACCTCAAGGAAGTGATGTTCGAGGATGCGTCGCAGGGCGTGACGGAAATCAGTGCGGTGCTTGGCGTCCAGCTGTCCCAGTTCTCGGCGCCTCCGGTTCAGAACGACAAGCTTTCCGTGGCAAGCGTGAATACGACTTACGTCGTGCGTGAGGTTCGCCCGGACAGCCACGGCGGCGCAAAACTCATGCTGTCGAAGGTGAGCAGCCCATGACGACATCTGCCGACATTCGTGCACTCTTCGTGACAGCGCTCAAGGGCGCCACCGATGCCGGTCAGTCGGTCTTTTCGCCGTACGACTGGCCAACGTCATCGGGGGCGTATCCGCTGATTCTCGTCCACGCGAGAAAGGAGAGGAAGGTGTCGCTCGGGCCGAACACTCCCGAGTTCGATGTCTATACCACCGTCGAAATCGTCGCTCGGACTAAATCTGCTGCTCAAGTTGGGGACGCCGGATCTGCGGTCGCTTTGCAGGCCGCCGAGGCACTGAAGCTGCAAATTGAAACAGCGCTCATCAACAACCCGCTGATTTGGGCTGATCCGGCGGGAGGACAGAGGATCGAGCAGTTCACTTCTTTGGATTCGGAGATCAACACCAACTCCGAAGGTGAAATGCCAATGGCAGAGCTTTCCATGTCCATCGAAGTGAAGTTCTACCAAGGGCCGGAGCTGTTCTTCCCGATCCCCACCAATCCGCTGCAAACATTGGCCATTAACGCCGACATGGCCCAGCCCTTCGACGCGAATGGCACGTATTCGAATCCGCCGTTCCCGTCTGCAGTCAATCCCGCACCTCGCACATCGGGGCCTGATGGCCGCAATGAGGGCGCTTTGAATATCACTCTGCCCCAGTAGGAGCACCACTCATGAAGGTCTTCCCGAGTCCCGGGCTCTCCGTGCGAGACCCGGCAACGATGAATTTGCTCGATGAAAACGGGCTCGAAGTCGCTGACGGCGATCTCTATTGGGATCGCCTTCTGCGTGACAAGGACGTAACGCTGACGCCTCCGGCGAAGGCCAAGCCCACTACCGGGGGTGACAAGCAATGACGATTCCGTTCAAGCAGATCCCGTCGAATCTCCGTGTGCCTCTGTTCTACGCGGAAGTCGACAACAGCCAGGCAAATACCTCGACGGCCAATCAGCGTGCGCTGATCATCGGCCAGATCACATCTGCGGGCGCCGCAACACCGAACGTACCGGTCATCTCTCAGGGCATTGCCGATGCGAAAACGCAAGGGGGCCAAGGCTCGTTGCTCGCGCAGATGACCTACACCTATCGCCAAAACGACAGCTTTGGTGAGGTATGGTATCTGCCGCTGGCCGATGACCCGGCAGCCGTTGCCGCTTCTGGATCGATCGCGTTCACGTCTGCACCGACGGCAAACGGTGCGCTCTCACTGTATATCGGCGGGATGCTGGTGACGACGGCGATCACGTCGAGTATGACGACGGCTCAGGTTGCCACGGCTGTCGCTGCGGCGATCAACGCGATCAACGATCTGGCTGTGACCGCGACGGTCACCACGTCGACCGTCACGATCACGGCGAAGAACAAGGGTCTGGCGGCCAACGACATCGACATCCGGGCGAACTATCGTGGTGTGCCTGGTGGTGAGGTCACGCCTGCCGGCCTCGCTTTCACCATCACTGCCATGTCGGGGGGTGCTACCAATCCGAGTCTGACGACCGGGCTGGCGAACCTGCAGAGCATGCCCTTCGACTTCATCGTGTGCCCATACACCGACACGACATCGCTGGCCGCGCTGCAATCGTTCCTGAACGACGTCACTGGACGTTGGTCGTGGAGTGTTCAGGTGTACGGACACTGCTTCTTCGCCTACCGCGGCACGTCGTCAGCGCTGACCACATTCGGTCTCACGCGCAACAACCAGCACGAGTCGTGCATGGGTTTCTACGATTCGCCGACGCCGGTGTGGAAGTGGGCAGCTGCTTTCGCAGCTGCCTCGGCTGTGAGCCTGCGCGCAGATCCGGGTGTGCCACTCCAGACGGTTGCGCTCGCAGACGTGTTGGCACCCCCGCTGGCTTCGCAATTCTCGCTGTCGCAGCGCAACACCAACCTGTACGACGGCATTTCGACATTCACGGTCGGTACCGATGGCACCGTACGGATCGAAAACGCGATCACGACCTACCAGCAAAACGCCTTCGGTCAGCCAGACAACTCGTATCTTGAAGTCGAGACGATGTTCTTGCTGACCTACGTTCTGCGCTACATGGCGACGATTGTCACCTCGAAGTATGCGCGGGTGAAGCTGGCGGCGGACGGCACTCGTTTCGCTCCGGGATCGAACATCGTCACGCCGAGCATGATCCGCGCCGACCTGATCGCCGCCTATCAGACGCTCGAATACAACGGGTTCGTCCAGAACAGCCAGGCATTCGCGCAAGCCATCATCGTTCAACAGAACGCAAGCAACCCAAATCGGGTGGATGTGCTGTGGCCAGGGACGCTGATCAACCAGCTGCGCATCTTCGCCCTGCTGGCGCAGTTCCGCCTCAGCTAATCCCAATCAAATCGCATAAGCCGCCTTCGGGCGGCTTTTTTATTTGGAGGCCGCCATGGCGGACACAACCAATCGGCTGGCCGGGATTGCGTTCATCTCGGTCGATGGCCAGAGCTACATGCTTCAGGCCGATCTAACCTACCGCGTTTCCAAGATCGAGCGCGAATCGCTGATCGGGCAGGACACTGTTCATGGCTACAGCGAAAAGCCCTCGACCGGCATGATTTCCGCGACGCTGCGCGACGCGAAGAACCTGAGCGTCGCTTCGATAAATTCGATGACGAACTCGACTGTCGTGCTGCAGCTGGCGAATGGAAAAACGATCATCGGTCGCAACATGTGGACCGTCGACGTGCAGGAAGTCAAGACTGCAGAGGCCACGCTGGAAGTGAAGTGGGAAGGCCCGAGCGTCACGGAGGCATGACATGTCGCAGCCCGACGAAAAGATTCTAAAGCTTCGCAAGCCGGTCACGATCGGCAGCGGCGAGGGTGCCGTCACGTACGACTCGCTAACCCTTCGCGAGCCGACCGCCGGCGAACTCGACAAGGCCATGGCGGCCTCAACCAACATCGGCATCGGGATCATGTTGATCCACCTGGTGGCCGCCGTTCCGAAGGTCGCCGTGGAGAAGCTCTGTCAGCGTGACTTTACGGAGGCCAACGAGTACCTCGGGGGTTTTACCGACGATGGCCCGACGGCTGCGGAAGCGTAGTTGCTGACGTCACGCATTTTTTCCGCTGGGGGCCAGAGGATGCGTGGCGACTGAGCCTGTCCCGCCTGGAATGGTGGATGGAGCAGGCGATGCGAATCAAAAAACTGATGGAGCAGTGAATGGCGGCTGGTTCGACGTTTCAGGTCACGATCTCTGCGGTCGACAAGGCCACGGCCTCGATCCGGAAGATCAAGGCCTCGATCGCGAACGTCACGAAGCCGGCCACTGATCTCAAGGCATCGTTCTCCGCCTTGGGTAAGGAGGTCGGCCTCGACCGCGTAGCAAAGGGCATCAAGTCCATCGGCGGAGCCGCTCAAGATGCGGCCCGACAGGTCGCATCGGTGCTGACCCCGCTCGCTGCAATTGCAGGGATTGGCTCCGTCGCAGGGATTGCTCTACTCGCCAACGAGTGGGGAAAGATGGGGATGGAGGTCTCGAAGACTTCGGCCGTCCTCGGTGTTTCGACGGACGAACTGCAAGCCTATCGCGGTGCGGCAAAGCTCGCCGGGCTCTCCGCTGATGACATGACCAGCAGCCTCAAGAGCTTGGGGCGAACCATCGAAGACGCGACCTTCGGGCGTAACCAAGACGCGTTGGTCATGATGCAGAAGTTCGGGATCCGTCTGCACAAGACGAAAGACGGTGCGGTCGATGCGACCCGGGCGTTGCATGACGTAGCCAATGCGATCGTCGCGCAGAAAGGAAACGTGCAGGCCCAAGCGCTCATAGCGGGAACGTTCGGCGTTGAATCTCTCCTGCCACTCCTGCAGGAGGGTGGGAAGGGCATAGATGAATTCGTGCGTAAGGCCCGTTCGATGGGTCTTGTGTTCGACGACAAAGAGATCGCGAAGGGAAAGCGCTTCAACGAGAACATGCTCCGGTTGGAGGCCTCTGCTACGCGGCTGAAGTACTCATTTGGCGAAGCGCTTGCACCGGCCGTCGAGACGGTTTTGAACGTCATCGGGCGGCTTGTCGACAGATATGGCGATATGGTGGCAACCAAGGTTGCGGAGTACGCCGAGAAGTTCGCAAAGTGGATCGAGAAGGTTGATTGGGAGAAAACCACCAATCAGATCGGCAAGTTCATCGATGCCATCGGCGGCGTGAAGGGTATCGCTATTGCGATCGCTGCAATCTCGTTCGCTGGCCCCATCGCCAGCGTGCTGAGCTTGATCGCCAATTTGACGCTTCTGACCTCTACGACGGTGCCTGCAGCCGTGACAGCGCTGGCCCGCCTTGCCGGTGGTCCCGTGATGGCGGCTGTGCTGGCATTGCTGCATTCGAAGGACCTGAATACCGGCGAGGCCGAATACTTGGCTGACCACCAGGCAACTGCAGGCGAGCCGTGGAAGGGTGATCCGATCGGTGAACAGCGACGAGCGGGCGCGGCGAATGATCCTCAAACGGCTGGTGTCGTCGCCAAGCTCCAGGCTATGGGGTGGTCCAAGGAGCAGGCTTCCGGCCTTGCGGCGAACTTCTGGAAAGAGAGTCTGTTCAATCCGAAAGCGGTGGGTGACAACGGGCACGCATACGGCATCGGGCAATGGCACGAGGACCGGCAATACGAGTTCAAGAAGCTCACGGGTGCTGATATTCGAGGGTCAACCCTGGAACAGCAATTGCAGTTTGCGGACTACGAGCTTCGGCAGGGGAAAGAGCAGGCCGCCGGCCGCGCGCTGCAGGGAGCGAAGACGGCGCAAGAGGCTGGTGCGATCGTCTCTCGCCTATACGAGCGGCCCGCCGACGCCAATGGAGAAGCTGCGCAGCGCGGGCAAATGGCGGCGGCGATCGACCAAAAGCTGCAAATCGATGTGCAAGTGCATAACGCCCCTCCTGGGACGCGAGCAACCGCCAGCGTGCGTGGCAACGGCGCGTCTTCCGCGCGAGTCAGTACTTCCAATGTAACAGGGCCACAGGCATGAGTTTTTCCGCGCAAGTTGGGAATGCCGTTGGCAGCATTGGTGGTGTTGCAAAGGCGGCCAGCGACCTGGCCAATCTATTCAGCGGCAGCGGGTATTGGAGCCAGCTGCGCCCGGCCAGTTACAACGGCATCCCCTTTGCCGTGCTGTCGGAAACGGGGCGGTTTGGTCGGCGTTCGATTGTCCACGAGTACCCGAACAAGGAGACGATGCCTTGGATTGAGGATCTCGGGCTGCAGACCAATGTGTTTCGCATCTCCGGTTTCCTTGTTGAGAACAGCCTCGTCTATGGTGGCGGCCCCGTCCTGGACCAGCGCGACAGGCTGCTGAAGGCGATTCAGGGCGGGGCCACGGGAAGCACCAAGGCACCTGGCCTGGGCACGCTTGTTCATCCCACTTATGGGACGCTCAAGACGAACTGCATGGAGGTGGAATTTGGCACCTCCTGGGATCGCGGCCGCGTGGTCGAAGTCCGGTTTGTCTTTATCCGGGGTGGTGACCGCCTGTACCCGCAGGCAAAGAAGCCAACCGCTAGTGCTGTAACCACTGCCGCGGCGACTGTCAATTCGTCATCGCTGCTGAGCTTCGCCAAGCGCATTGCGAGCGCGGTTTCTGCCGGCGCCCAGGTCATTCAGGCTGCAGTTTCGACGGTTGTGGGGTGGTATCAGGCGGTCACCACGCTGATCCACGACGTTAAGCGGTTCTGGAACTCAATTTCGACCCTTGCCGGTAACTTCGGGCGCCTCTTCGGGGGCGGCAATAGTGGCTATGCCGGGGAAAACCAAAAGGCAGCCGGTACGGCGACGCCTGCGAGCCTAATTTCGGCTGATACGGCAAATCGTGCGGCCGTCGCAAATGCAGGAAGTGCGCTGTCAGCAGCAGCGGCGAATGTTGGAACGGATCAGGCGACGTTTGCGAGTGCTGCCCAAAGAGTCGTGACGGCGCTCGCTGGCTCAGCGTCCTCGCCGTCCGACGCTATCCGTCTCCTGACGAGTCTTCTTTTGTACGCGCCGGCTCCCATTGTTGGTGCTTCGCAGGTTGCGTTGGCGCAGGCCACGATGCAGGCCTGCTGCGCCGATTTGTTTCGCCGAGCAACGGTGGCGCAGATCGCGGTATCTGCCACGGCATATCAGCCGACCTCGGCCGATGATGCCTCTGGTATGCGGGACAGCATCACGGCGCTCCTCGATAGTGAGATCACGATAGCGGCGAATCAGGGTGAAGATGGCGTCTATTCCGCCCTCCGTTCCCTTCGGCAGGCCGTCGTGGAGGATTTGGACGCCCGCGGATCCGGTCTGGCAGCCATTGCGACGTTCAGCTTTGGCAACACGCTGCCGGCACTCACCTTGGCGAATCGCCTATACCGCGACGCCTCGCGAAGCGATGAACTGGTTTCGCAGGCCAACCCGATACATCCAGCATTCATGCCGGTGAGTTTCTCTGCGCTTTCGAACTGACCATGGTTGACGACGGAATTCTTCTCTCGATTGGCAATTGCATGCTGTCGGGTTGGACGAGCTTGCGCTGCACAAGGGGAATCGAACGGTTCCCGAGTGATTTCGAGATTGGCATGACCGAGCTATTTCCGGGACAGGCCAACGACGTAGTTGCCCAGCCTGGCGACCAGTGCATCTTGTGGATTGGCCAGGATCCGGTCGTGACGGGGTATGTGGACCGCGTTGTCCCATCCATTAGCGCGAACATGCATGAGCTCCGCGTGACAGGCCGTGGAAAGTGCCAGGATCTGCTGGATTGCGCTGCTGAGTGGCCGAATGGGCAGATCAGCAATTGCACGGCGCTGGACATTGCCACGAAACTGGCTGTGCCCTATGGCATCACGGTCGATTGCGATGCAACGGGGTTACCGATCATCCCGCAGCAAAACATCATGCTTGGGGAAACCGCTTACGAGATCATTGAGCGGTCGGCTCGTTTCAGCGCATTGCTGGTCTACGAGAACGCTGACGGATCCCTGCAGCTCACACGTGGCGGCACGGTTCCGATGGCCAGCGGAGTGCAGGAAGGCGTGAATTTGGAAAGCGCGGCAGCCGAACGGTCGATGGACCAGCGCTATTCCGAGATCGTTGCCGTGATGATTGGCACGAACAACCTGCAGGATCTCAACGCGGTCAATGCCCCGGTCTTTACCGCAACCGATCCCAACGTCACAAGGCATCGTCGCCGGATCATCATCGCCGAGGCTGGCGAGCTTGGCTGGGACATCGGGAAGCAGCGTGCGGTTTGGGAGGTGGCCAGACGCAGCGGTCGATCGGAAGTTGTTCACTTGATGGTCGACAACTGGCGCGATGTTGACGGGAATCTGTGGGAGCCCAACAAGCTCATCGACGTGCTGATTCCTTCGTTGAAGGTATCCGGAGATCAGGCAGGGACCGTCCCTGTTAGGTACTTAATCGCCGAGGTGACCTATCACCTCGGGCTCGACGGCACGCATGCTGAACTCACGCTGATGGCTCAGGAGGCATTTCTCCCGCAGCCCGTTCTTATCCAGCCGCAATTTGCCGACGTTATCGGGACCGTGCCGCAGCAATGAAAGACCAGGATGGAATCTTAGAGCGCGTCGCAAGGCGCGTTCTGCTTTCGCTCGCCCGCGCGCTGGTGACAACCGTCAACGACGCCGGCGGTGTGCAGATGATGCAGGTCAAGCTCAACCCGCTTGAGACGCGAGACAACACGCCTCGCGTCGCCGAATTCGGCATGACGTCGAATCCGCCGGTTGGGTCTGATGCCTTCATCGTGTTTCTTGGTGGAGACCGCTCAAATGGCGTGGTGCTTGGGACGGTTCATCAACCCTCAAGGCCTACGGGTTTGGCACCGGGCGAAACGATGCTTTACAGCCAAGACGGCAAGTACGTCTACATGACGGCAGCTGGTGGCATCGTTGTTGAAGCAAAAAACCAAGCCGTAACCGTCAGCGATGCAACGACAGTGACTATCAACGCAGCGTCGAAAGTGGTCATGAATACGCCGCTTCTCCAAGTGTCTGGAGACATCATCGACAACGCTGGGGCGGGTGGCACGAACACGCACACGATGGCTCAGATGCGGACGATCTTCAACACGCACACCCACAAGGTCCAAAACGTTCAAGCCGGCTCGAGCACGGTCACCACCAACGCGCCAGATCAGACGGAATGACCGATACAACGACCACCTGGGATACCGCCAACAGCCGCGGTGACTGGAGCATGAGTGGCGCACTGCTTACCACTGGAAATGACATCGAAACGGCGCTGCTGATTTCGCTGTTCACAGATCGCCAGGCAGAGCCGGAGGATGTGATTCCAGACGGGACCAATGATCCGCGCGGATGGTGGGCTGACGAATTCAGCACGGTCAAGATCGGATCGAGGCTCTGGCTGTTGAACCGATCAAAGCAGACGCAGGAAACGCTCCAACGTGCCTATGACTACATCGTCGAGGCGCTGCAGTGGATGATCGACGACGGGGTAGTGGCCAAGTTTGATGTCTACGTTGAGTGGACCGCTGCGGGGCAGCTCGGCGCACAGGTTGTCGCATACAAACAGGACGGTTCCACGGTCGCAAAAGCGTATTCGTGGGCATGGAACGGGATTAACTGATGCCTTTCGCTCGGCCCCTATTGACCGATTTGCAAACGCAAGTCGCGTCCGACATCGCCTCCAGCGTGCCGGGTTCCGACCCCTTGCTGCGCAATTCGAATCTGAAGATCACAGGGAACGTACAGGCCGGTCTCGCACACCTTCATTACGGCTACCTGGACTGGATTGCAAAGCAGGCCGTGCCGTGGACAGCCACGGATGAGTACCTAGAAGCGTGGGGTGCACTGAAAAGCGTCTTCCGCAAGCAGGCGACAGCCGCTACGGGGAGCATCACCTTCGCCGGGACTTCTGGGACGATCCCTGCTGGAACCACCGTGGTTCGCGGCGACGGTGTCACCTATACGACGAATGCCAATGCAACGGTGTCCGGTAGTTCGGTGACCGTCGCAGTCACGGCGGTAGCAGCGGGTTCTGCCGGAAATTGCGCCAGTGGCACCGCCATGACGCTGGGTACAGCCATCACGGGGATTCAGTCTGGCGGAACTGCAACTGGCGCCTTCACCGGAGGCGCCGATGTGGAGAACAACACCGCATTCAGCGCGCGGGTTCTCACGGCATTTCAAACGGCCCCGCAGGGTGGGGCAAAAGGTGACTATCAGACATGGGCGCTCGCTGTCGCTGGCGTCACGCGTGCATGGGTTGCGCCGAACGGGTTTGGCACGGGAACCGTTGTCGTCTATTTCATGATGGACAACTCAGAAGCGGCATTCAATGGTTTCCCGCAAGGCACAAACGGTGTCTCTCAATACGACCAGGGGCCGGGAGGCGTGCCGCGCGGTGTGGTGGCGACGGGTGACCAGCTCATGCTTGCCAACGCGCTCATATCGCTGCAGCCCGTTACTGCGCTTGTCTACGCCTGCGCGCCGATCGCGAACACGGTCAACTTCACGATTTCCGGGCTGTCATCGTCGATCCCTGCTACCCGGAATGCCATTGCGGCGGCGATCTCAGGGGTCTTTCTGTCGAGCGGGGCACCAGGCGGGACGATCTACCTATCTGCCATTGAGTCGGCCATTGCGGCTATCCCGAACACCGCAGGGTTTGTCATCACATCACCGGCGGGGAACATCACCAACGCGACGGGCAATATCCCCGTCCTCGGCACTGTGACATACGTTTGAGGTGAGCGATGCTTGCACCAAATCTCACCTCTGCCGACTATCTCCGTGCCTTCCAGGCACTGATGCCGCGTGGTCGAGTCTGGCCACGTGATCAAGATGCAATCCAGACTCAGGTGTTTTCTGGGCTGACTCAGGTCTACGGGCGACAGACTGCCCGTTCGAATTACCTGTTGGTTGATTCGTTTCCTGGCAAGACATACGAACTGCTTCCGGAATGGGAGTCCACGCTCGGTCTGCCGGATCCATGTGCCGGTGAATCGCCGACTGTGCAGCAACGGCGCGCGCAGGTTGTAGCGCGCCTCGCAAATTCGGGTGGCCAGTCGGCGGCCTATTACATCGGGTTTGCTGCCAAGCTGGGTTATGGAATCACGATCACCAACTTTGCGCCATTTCGATGCGGCCAAAGCACCTGCGGGCAACAGCTTGGCAACACCGACTGGTTTTTCACCTGGGCGGTCAATGCGCCGCTGAACACGGTCGTCCGCTTCTCCGCTGGCCAATCTGCGGCAGGCGAGCCACTCGCCAGTTGGAACAACACCGTCCTTCAGTGTGAGCTGAACGCGATCGCGCCTGCTCACACCGTTCTCCAGTTCCGATACTCGTAAGGAAATCCATGTATCAGATTGATAATTCGACTGCGGCGACGACGCAGCCGGCGTCGACGGCCGCTGGTACGGCGGGCTTCTTCACAGACGGCAATCCGGCGACGTCCACGCCAGCGACGATCGTTCCAGCTGAATGGCTGAATGCCGTGATGATGGAATTGGCGAATGTCGTTACTGGCGCCGGACTTACGCTAGCAAAGAACCAGTTTAATCAAGTCCTATCGGCGATCAAGCGTCTCGGCCAGACGACGATCGTCTTGACTGACACTGGCTCGGCGAACGCCTACACGGCGACCAATGCGACGCCTCTTGTGGCCGGCACGTGGGTTGATGGCGTCATCCAACAGATTAAGATCGCCCACGCGAACACTGGCGCGTCCACCTACGCACCGGACGGCTTGCCGGCTATTCCAATCTACGGTCTGGGTCTGCAACCGCTCCAGGGTGGAGAGCTTGCGCTCAATGGCACAGCGGTTCTGATGCATGCGACGATCGCGGGCATCAACAGCGGCAACCCGATCTGTGTGCTGATGGAGTGCGCAGGCGGGGCGCAGCCAGTCGCCCCCGCCACGGCCAGCCAGCATGCGGTGCAGTTTGGGCAGGTGCGCAAGCTTCTGACCGCGAACCTGACGATTTATGTTGCGACCACGGGCAACGACTCGACAGGCAACGGGACGTCGGGCAATCCGTTCGCGACGATCCAAAAAGCATACAACTACATCCAGCAGACCTACGACCTCAACGGGTTCATTGCCACGATTCAGGTGGCGAATGGCACATACACGGCGGGTCTCACCGCCGGTGGTCCGCTTGTCGGCGCGCTGGGCGTTACGAATTGCGTCGTGCAGGGAAATACAGCGTCGCCTTCTAGAGTAGTCATCAACGTCGGTAACTCGACGAACTGTTTCGCAGCAACGCGCGGCGGCCAGATTACCGTTCAAGGCTTCACGGTTCAAGGCGGCACTGCATCTCAGGGGTTCGCTACAAACGACAACCTCAGCCAGATCAACCTTGGCGCCGGGATCGTGTTTGGCTCAATGCCCAGTGGAGCCCATATCAACGCGAACAGCGGGACCATCAATGCCAATTCGAGTTACTCGATCACGGGCGGGGCGTCAGTTCATGCCATTGCATCAAATCCAGGTTCCATCGTCACCATCTCCGGCGGCATCACAGTCACGCTGACCGGCACCCCAGCGTTTTCAACGTCGTTCGTGAATGCTGGCTATCTGGGGATGGTTACGGCGTCCAGTGTGACCTTTTCGGGTGCCGCGACAGGGGCTCTATACGGCGTGAGCGTAAACGGCGTTGTCAACAGCGGCGGCGCCGGTGCGAACTATTTCCCGGGATCTACCGCCGGGACGACGGCAACTGGCGGTCAGTACATCTAACATCATGAAAAAGCTTCTGATTTTGCTGTTGGTCGCGCCGATGCTGGCATTTGCGCAGGTGCCAGCCTCCACGACTCTGGCAACCATTTCGGCGCTGCGTACCAACGTGACTGCGTATCCATCGGTTTATGTGAACGGGTATTACGCCGTCAGCGATGGCGGCCAAGGGGGGTTCACCTATCAGCCGAACGACACATCAAGCGCAGATAACGGCGGCACGGTGATTGTTGATGCGGCTGGGCATCGGTTTTATCGTGATGCCAAGCCAACAACGCCGTTCCAGTTCGGTGCCATATGCAACGGGGCGATCAACAACGGCGCAGATGACACTCTCGCACTCCAAAACTGGCTCAACTGGATTCAGGGAAGTGGCCAGGCATCGGAGGGAAGCGCGGGCAGTGGGTATATGCCAGCTGGGTATGCCTGCCTAACCAGTTCGCCATTGAAGGTGTCGACGCCGGTCACCATAAAATTCGATTCCTGGATTTACTATTCTGGCACGAGCGGCAGCGCATTTGTGATCGGATCGGATGCTCCGACCAACGGACGAAATTCAGGCTACGACATATCGCTGGCCGGGCTACGTGCGACGAACGGCAATCTTTCCTCGCCAATCAGCATCCAAAATGGGGGCTCGGTTGGTGTCGAAGTGCGCAACATGCAATTTTCAAAGTTGCATGTCGGTCAATCTATAGCGTTTACCTATGCTGGCATATTTTTTAATAGCACAAACAACGTATATACCGGGCAGCATATTCAAGACAACAGCATTCACTTGGGGCAAATAGCCTATAACGGATACGGCATTTTGGCTTTGTCGGCGAGTGCTGCCGATGGGGCGGTGCAAGCGAACGATATTAGTGTGCAAAATACGTTCGCAAACTTTGCCAATCTTCAATTGGATAGCGCGCTGTATAACTCAAATACGAACAACAACATAATTGCAATCGATGCAATGGATTTGCCCGCTCCAGGGGGGCAATCTGGTAACGTGTTCGGGTCATACAACAAGATAACGTTTGGGTATATAAGTGGGAAATTGCAGATTTCCGGGGTCGCCTACAACAATCGCATTGAGATTCTTAACCCGCCAAGCACGGGCTCCGGTATCGTGTATAGCACGTCATCCGGAAACAGCAATTGGGCACAAATGGCAACGCCATCACCCAATGCGCTTCCAACAACAAAAAATATTTCGGCTGGCGTCACATACCAAAACACTTACGGCGTCCCGATTTTCGTTGCCATCTCCGTTCAACTGCAGGCCACCAGCAACAGCAACCAAGTTGCCGCTGCTTATATTGGTCAACAGGCGAGCACAATGCAAACGGTCAACTATGCTCAAGCCTATGCAGCTGCTTCGCCGACGCCGTTTGTGGCCCCCCTGTACATCGTCGTGCCGCCTGGTTGGTATTACTCATTCAACAGTAGCGGCTCGGGGACGGCTTCGTTCTCGGCTGCTTCGATAACTCAGGCCGGTTGATGCTTCCGCAGGCGGCGCAGAAGCGATGCTGCGAAAGAGCCGTGTTTTGATACCTCAACCTCAACAGGGCTCTCGGTATCAAGTGGTGAACTTTCAAACAGCTCTGCCCTTGTGGACAGCATCAACTGCAACCGCCTCTCATGAAGCTCTTGGTCGGTGAGATCGTGTTTCCCGCGTTTCAGTCGGACCAGAAACTCTGATGCGGGGCCTGGCACCATCTCTTCTATTACGAAGCTAATATAGCCAAGGTGGTTCAATTCCAGAATCATTAACGCAAAGCTACTTGGCGTCCAATACCAGCAATGAGAGTCCACATAAGTCTGCGTGCCGGACTCCAGACCCGAAAGATAGGAAAGGTATTGCTGATGAGCGGAATCCAGTGTCTCTGGCAATGAAAAGTCAGCAGACCTATTGAGTCCCCAGGCTCCTGATCCTCCGCGCCATGTCATGTAGGCACGCGCAACGAATATTGTTTCTGGTGAGTGAAGTTTCCGCGCCGAGCGGTGCGCGAGGAGGGCATCGGCCGTAGTAGACAGGGGCTTGAAGAAATCGAATATCTGACGGCAGTCTGGTACAGCGAGCGACAACACAAAATCTTCAGTCGCAAGGTTCGAAACCTGACCAAGAAAGCCAACAATATCGGGAACGTGTTCGATTACGTGACTCGCGATCAGGTATTGAAAGCCCTGCGCATTCATTGATAGACATGCTTCGTCGAGAGGTTGTCCGTCCCAGACCACATCAACATGTTCGATATTGGCGATACGGTCACGGACACCTTGATCGGTATGGGTTCGAGCGATATTAAGAAGCCCGTTTTGATCCGTAAAATCCACAACGATCGTGTTCCAGCCGTGCGATTTTGGGGCGACCGGGTTATAAAAAGGCCCGATTTCTATTCCGAAACGATCTTTACATAATCCTAGCGTAAGAAAGGCAGACCGATCCATTTTTTCCCCTTGGAAGAGTTGGTATTATGCGAGCCTCAAACACATCATAGCACTGATCTGCTGATGATTATCCCAGTGATGCCCCAAAGAGTCCTATTGCTTATCTATCATCATCTTCGCAATAGGGGTAAGCGCTTCTCCTTGGATATGCCCCTTGATTTGCAACAGCCATTCGTCAGGGTGGAGGCACGCGTTCATATGACTCTGCCAGTTTGGCAGCGCCAGGATCGCGTCGTACTGCCTAATGATCAGCACATTAAACTGCGCGGCCGCTTCGTTCATGGCCGACACATAGGCCGCAAGCTGCGGACGGTCGCCATCACACGTCGGGCCGGGCTCCTCCAGAACAGGTGTCTTGCCTGCTGCCCTGACGGCTGCAACCCACTGCGCGAGGTACTGGCGATAGTCGGCAAGCGATTCTCCGCCGAGCATGTCATTCACGCCGTGGTTGTCGATGACGATGGATGCGGCTGACGTCTTGATCCGATCGGCAAACGGCGCCCCGTTGCCGTCCATGCCGTCCAGCTCGTTCTTGAGGCTGCTCGACGTTCCGCCGGTGGCGTGATTGGTAATGATGATCGCGTCATCGTTCAGCGTGGCCCGCAACAGCGTTTGAGATTGGTCAGTCTCGCTCTGCTGAGCACGGCCCATCAGTGAAGTCGCACCCATCATCGCATCGTCGCCGAAAACATCGATGGTGACGACCCTCTGCGGCTTGGGTGCTGGCTGTGGTTCCGGCGCGGGCGCAGGGGCCGGGGTCGGTGCAGGCGATGGCGCCACAACCGGGATGGGCGCCGGGCTTGGTGCAATCGGCGCAGGGGTCGGTGCTGCAACCGGGGTTGTCGGCGCGCTTTGAGCCTGCTGCGCATCCTCGCCACCACCGCAAGCCGACAGCGCAAACGCTACGGCTGCGAGGGCGAATCCAAGTCGATAGTTGCGCCAGCCTCGCGCATGCGATTCAGCACGCGCTCGATGGTCTCGGCATCCAGTTCCAGTCGGGCCATGGCGAAGAACAGCAGTTGAGCGCTCAGCTTGCGCTCGTCGCCAGTGTACTTGCGCCATTGCCGCGCGTCGGAGACTCCGAACAACCCGGCCATCTGCGAATTCGATAGATTCAGTTCCGACTTCAGCTTTGCCAGCGCTTCGGCTGACGGTGGTGAATAGAGCATCGTGACGAAATGTCATGGTTCATTCCTTTCGGAGGCAGGGCCGCGCGGGATGCGCTTCCACATGCAAACCACTCTATGGGACCATTGGTCCCATGTCAAGCAACAACAACCGGCCGCCAATGCGCGGCCATTTTCATTTCTGGGGGTCTGAATGGATTACACGTCGCTCGGCATCGGAGGTGGTGCAGTCGGTGCGGCTTTTACGATTCTGGGATGGCTGTTGAAGCGCTCCATCTCGCAGAACGACCAGCAGATCAAGGATCTGAAAGAGGCGATCGAAGACCAGAACAAGACGATCAAGGAGCAGGACAGAGCGCTCGATGCTCACAAGCTCCATGTCGCCGAGCACTACGTCACGCAGAACGAGCTGACAAAAGCCGTCGAGAGCCTTGACAAGACCATGCAGCGGTTGATCGAAGCAGTGAATCAGAACGCGCGGGAGGCTCGCGAGGGGTTCTCGGAGATCCACCGCCGTATCGATGGGAAGGCTGACAAGGATTGAACATGAGCGCCCAAGTTACTAAAGCTGCTGGCGCTCCCGTTACGGGACTGACTGCCGAGCAACTGCACGCGATCATGCCGCTGGCTGGTGCGCGCGCAGACATATTCGCGCCGATTCTGGCGGACGTGATGTTGTTCCGGCAGATCAACACGCCGGCGCGCGCGGCGGCTTTCTTGGCGCAAGTCGGTCATGAGTCGGGTCAACTCCGATACTTGCGCGAGATTTGGGGTCCGACGCCGGCCCAGTTGAAGTACGAGGGGCGGGAAGACCTCGGCAACACGCAGCCGGGCGACGGCAAGCGCTTCTTAGGCCGCGGGCTCATCCAGATCACAGGCCGCAGCAACTACGCCGTGTGCGGCGCTGCGCTGGGCGTCGACCTGTTGGCTCAGCCCGAGCTGCTCGAGAAGCCGCAATACGCCGCAGGCTCTGCTGCGTGGTTCTGGCTGCAGCACAACCTGAACCGGTTTGCTGACCGCGGAGATTTCGTGGGCCTCACCAAGGCCATCAACGGCGGCACGAACGGCATCACTGACCGCAGGGCGCTCTGGGAGCGCGCGAAGACCGCGCTGCAGGCCTGACCCATCCCTGAAATTGCCGAATTGCGCAATTTCGCAAACTGGCAGTTCAGCCCCGCCCAGCGCGGGGCTTTTGCATTTCTGGAGGGCCGGATGGCCATCAATACAGCTCCACACGGCGAGCATCTCGTCACAGAGACCATCGTCGAAGCAGAGTACTACCCCGACCACGCCCAGCGCACCGAGTCGGCCACGTTCCGCCATACCAAGACAGAAGGGCATAAGGCTGGCCTAGTTTGCGCAATCAGTGGCCAGCCTGACCCCGAGTACCACCATCTTTTCTGTGAATGGGCCGACTCGGACGCCGTCGACTGGGAGAGGGTTCGCGGCGTCGCGCTCGGTGAAGTTACCGACCTGCCGGTGCTCGATCCGCACACGGATCAGCCGACTGGCAAGACTTTCCCCGCGGAGCAGTCGCTTGTGTGGCTGATCTGCAAGCTGGCCGAGCTGCGCGGTTTTGACTGGAAAGCGTTTGATCCCGCGCGCCCCGAGCTGTTTGTCGATTCCATGCAAAACATGCTGCCGGTCGCGATGAAGTTCCACCGTTCGCCGACTCACGGCATTCACCACCGCAGTTTCCCGACCTACATCTTCCAGGCGTACCCGCGCAAGCTGGGCTTCGTTTTTACGCCGGATGAGGTCATCAACCAGGAGTAATCATGAACGGCAACACGAACTACCTCATTTCGGGCGGCGTTTCCCTCAGCGCTGGCACGGTCGTCGAAACGGTCAACTGGTTGGCCGGCATCGCATTCAAGACGCAGCTGCCACCGGGTGTCGCATCGCTGTTTGCGACTCTGGCCATCGCGGGCGCTCATGCCGTGTTGAACCGCATCAGCGCCAAGAGCGCCGCCAAGTCGGCTGCCCCAGCGCAGTAACAGTCCCTCTGGCCAACCCACGGCCGCCATCGTCACCACTCCCTGAAGGATCACCCATGAAGAAGATCATGCTGCTTGCGGCAGGCATTGCCGCGTCCATCGTCCTCGCTGCCTGTGCCTCGGCGCCGCAGCTCACCTTCCAGCAACAGGTCTCGATCGCCTGTGGCGCGGCGCAAGGCGAGATCACCATCCTGAAGGCGGACAACGTCTTTACTGGCGGGGCGGCCAGTACGCTGGCCAATGACGTGGAGCCGGCCATCGCGAAGGTGTGCAGCGCCGGCTCGACGGTGACGGACGCCAACCTGCAGTCGATCGTCAACGCGACCCTGCCGCTGATCAAGTCGTTGGTGGCGGCGTCCTCGCTGCCGCAGGACAAGAAGAACGCGGCGTCGGCCGCGATCGATACAGGGGTGCTTGCGTTCAATATCGCGATCAATCTGGCGCCGTCCGGAGGTACTGCATCCACTCCACCTGCTGCGGACACCGCAGCACCTGACTCTGGTGTGGCAGCCAAATGACCAAGCCGATCCGCGTAGCGCTCAGCGGGTCGGGCTTCCGGTTGCCGGCGCATCTCGGTGCGCTTCGTGCCATCCATGACGCCGGTTTCGATGTGGTCGAGCTGGCCGGCACGTCCGGCGGCTCGATCGTGGCTGCCCTGTATGCCGCCGGCATGACCCTCGACGAGATGTACGACCTGTGCATGTCGTTGGACTGGTCGCCGATGATGCGTTTCTCGCCGTGGTCGCTGCTGACCAAGCAAGCGCTGTGCAATGGCGATGCGCTGCTCGAGCTGCTGACGAAGCACACCGAAGGCAAGACGTTTGCAGCGCTTGATGTCGACCTGAAGGTGATTGCGTCTGACCTGGCCAGCGAAGCGGAATTCCAGTTCAGCCGAGACAAGACGCCTGATGTGCCGATCGCGCTTGCCGCACGTGCGTCGGCTTCAATCCCGATCGTGTTCGCGCCGGTGGAGCACAACGGAGCGGTATTGGTGGACGGCGGCTGCACGGACAACATGCCGGCCAGTGACCTGACCGTCGACGAGGTGCCGCGGCTTGGCATTTATCTGGTATCGACAGATTCGCCGTTACTGCCTGGGCGCCGGGGGCTGGCGACGCTCGCGCCACGGATCATCGATCTGTTGCTGGCGTCGAACGAGGAATCGCATGTGGCGCTCGATACCCACAACGGCGCTCAGATCGTCCCGATCCAGACCGGCTACGCATCCAGTTTTGACCGAAAGATGCCAGCGGAAACTCGGCTGCGCCTGTTCAAGGATGGGTATTCAGCGACCGCGGCGGCGCTGGAAAATCTGCACTGAGAGGAGTGGATTAGGGGTGCCAAAATAGACAACTGTCTAATACGGCGTCTAATCACCAAAGTAAAAAGGCCCTGTGATTTCTCACAGGGCCTTGTATTACTTGGCTCCCCGACCTGGGCTCGAACCAGGGACCTACGGATTAACAGTCCGGCGCTCTACCGACTGAGCTATCGGGGAATCGCTGCAACAGCGAAGAAATGAATTCTAGCTAGTTTTCGATCTGCCCGTCAATACCTTTTTTTGCGATGCACTACAAAAAGTGTGCCGGGCAAGTTCGTTCAACCGCGTTCAGCCGCGGTCGAGGTACTGCTCCTTGTCCTTCACGTCCTTCCAGTCGTCGGCGTCGGGCAAGGGTTGCTTGGTCTTGGTGATGGACGGCCAGCCGGCTTGTGCAAGCTCGACATTGATGGCGATCCACTTCTGCTGATCGGCGGGCACGTCTTCTTCGGCGTAGATGGCGTTGACCGGGCACTCGGCCACGCAGACGGCACAGTCGATGCACTCGTCCGGATCAATCGTCAGGAAGTTCGGGCCTTCGCGGAAGCAGTCGACGGGGCAGACGTCCACGCAGTCGGTGTACTTGCAGCGGACACAGCTTTCGGTAACGACGTGAGTCATTTCGCTTGGAAGTTGATGCTAGGAATTCGTGGGGCGCGCGGTCCTGGATGCTTGGGCGTTTCCATACCGGCAATCTCGCATTGTAACGCACCGGCCGTGCCCGATTGCTGCGTCATCTTCGCGCCGTCAGACAGTTTTGGCATGTATTTATGCGTTGGCGCAAGGTTTGTCCAATCCGCTATTGCGCGTGCTCGATCACCATCTGCACGCGCGTGATGCCATTGAACGTGTTGTTGTCGAGCCGGTAGGCCACGTACGCCGAGGCGCCGAGCGGCTCTGCGTGGTTGAACCAGATCGCGTCGAAATGCTGCTTGCCGCGGCCGAGCTTGAGCTTCAGGTGCTTGTCTTTCAGCACCGCCTGCGATAGCACGTCGAACTCGCCGCAGAAGCTTGGCGCCGGAAAGCCCTGGCCCCAGACCTGGGTTTCGAGCAGCTCGACGAACTGCGGCGTGAAACATTCGGGGTCGGCTTCGCCATCGGTTTCGAGCACGCGCGAGAGCAGCGCCTCGGTCAACCATTCGCGGCCGACGGCCTCGAAGGTGGCGACGAATGTCTCGAAGCCGTCTTCACGCAGCGTGAGCCCCGCTGCCATGGCGTGGCCCCCGAACTTGACGATCAGCCCGGGGCTGCGCTTGTGGACGGCGTCCAGCGCATCGCGCAGGTGGAAGCCTGGAATCGAACGG
>Ga0209482_1000830_pt1 | contig 24561 bp, 18 predicted proteins | sample CoawatmetaG10DNA_FD_187512 | JGI IMG/M metagenome (GOLD analysis project Ga0209482, IMG submission 187512) | Marine microbial communities from the West Antarctic Peninsula - Coastal water metaG104-DNA (SPAdes) (version 2) | ecosystem: Environmental > Aquatic > Marine > Coastal ...
TTGTAGAAATTCCAGTTATTTTTTCAATTGTTGGAGCTATTTGATTTGTAAAATTTTGAGAATTTTTAATAATTCCTTTTTCAGTTAAATTTGGTCCAAGAATAGCGGCCCACGTCGATTTAGAATCACCGTGTCCTGACCATTTTTCTTCAATACCTCTTCCATGATCTGTAGTAATAATTAAATAAGTATTGTTTTTGTAGAATGGATTAGACTGAACATAGGACCATAATTCTTTTATCATTTTATCATTATTATGTAATGATTTTATGTACTGATCATAATCACCCATATGTGCAAAATCATCTGTTTCCCCATAGGCAATATATAGTGCTTTTGGTTTTTGTTTTTTTATGAATTCTAGAGCTAAATTATGAGTAAAAACGTCTAGTCTAACACTTTCCCATATAACAGGTGCTTTTTTTTGATTAGAGTTTATGAATTTTTCTATTTCCGAGGGATCTATAGAATTGGATGGCATGTATCCGGCATTAACTGGAACACCACTTCTTTTATCATTTATTATATAAGGAAAAACATCCCAGCTACAAAATGCAGCAACTCTATTTTTATAGGATTCAAAATTATTAAGTTTTTCTAAAAAAGTAATATTTTTATTATATATTTTACTGTTACTATCAATCAAAGAATCTGCATAGCCAGTTAAGATTTCGTTATAACCTGGATACGAAAAATTTCTATCATTAGTTATTGAGAAATAGGAATTTTGTTTTAGATCACCATATAATTTTCCTTTTTTAAAAATTTCATTCCAAAAAAACGGCATTAACTTCTCTCTCTTTTTTGCTGAACTATTTGCTTCAAAACGATCTATTAAATATGATTTTTCTGAAGTTAATTTTGGATTATTTACTAATACGGAATCAATCCCATAAAACACCTCTTGCCACCTAACCCCGTCTAATGTTATTAAAAATATATTAGGCGAGTCGTTTTTATTTTTACAAGAATTAAGTAACAAAAAGACAGAAAAAAAAAGAATGAAATATTTTATTTTTTTTAGAAGAATCTTTAACATTACTTAATTAAAGTTGATTAATAAAATTTATTAATCCATTAAAATAATTTTGTTGATCATCCCACATAGCCATATGACTTCCGTTTGGACAATGTAGATATGAGCCATTTTGAACTTCATTAGCCATCCATTCCATTTGAACAGGATCCATTGTGTCATATTCGGCTCCAATTGATAGAAAAGGAACTTTTATTTCATTTAACCTTTCAGTGACATCCCAGTTTTTTAAAGAGGCATCACCTACTATACCAAACTCTGTAGGTCCTTGCATTTTTAGATATAGAGGGAAGTTTATTTCTGCGAATGCATTTACAACATCTTCAGGCCATTCATTTGCTGGAATTCTCATTACGTGTTCAGGATAATAATATTCATGTATTAACCCAAGATAAGTCTCATTAGTGTAATCTTCGACTGCTTCATAAGAACGAATTTCTTTTAGAATTTCAGGATCTAACTGAAGCGCAAGTACATTATTTGCATAATCATTATAATCTGGAACAGATGGCACCATATTAGACACTATTAACGATTTAAGGTTGTCTTGATACTTCAAAGCATATTCAATCCCTAAAATTCCACCCCATGAATGTCCAAGTAATATGAAATTGTCTTTTGTAAGCCCTAAAGCTTTTCTTACTTGTTCAACTTCTTCAACATAATGTTCTATAGTCCATAAATCATCGATTTGAGGATTATCACTTAAAGTTGAACCAAGCTGATCATAATAATAAAATTGTATATCTTCATTTGGAAAAAAAGATTCAAAACTTTTAAAGTATTGATGGTTTGCTCCTGGACCACCATGTAGTAATAATACTTTTTTAGTTGGATTATTTCCTATTTGTTTAGTCCAAACATTAAAATCACCATAATCAGTTGTAATAGGAATTATTTTGACAGGATCACTAATTGTTTCACTACATGAAGTAAATAAAAATAGTAAAAGAAATAATTTTGTTAATTGAATTTTCATAATATTTTTTTAATAGTTTAAAAGCTACTTAAACTTAATGAATTTAAATTTTATTAGCTAATTCACTTCCAATAGTTGAACCTATAGCTATTCCCATTCCACCAAGTCTAATTCCACAGTAAACGTTATTGCTAATAGTTTTAATAATAGCAGTTTTTTTATTTCCAACTCCCATTATTCCACTCCATCTATGATCAATTTCAAATGGATTTTGTGGTAATATGATGGTTTTTAATATATTTTCTAATTCGTTTTGGATTTTTGTATTTAACCCAAACTTATCAGTTTCTTCGTTTTTAAAGTCTAGATTTCTTCCTCCACCTAATAAAATTCTATCATCAATATTTCTAAAATAGTAATACCCTTTATCTAGATGAAAAGTTCCTTTTATTTTTAAGTTATTAATTGGCTTTGTTATTAAAACTTGGGCTCTAGCAGGCTTGATATCCTCATTTAATAACTTGTTTGAAAAACCATTTGTTGCAATAAATAACTTTGAACATTTAAAATCAAACTCTTTAGAATTTATTTCAACACAATTATTATTTTCTGTAAATGAAAGAACATCTACATTATTAAGAATTTTTATTTTTTTATTAAGAGCTTTTCTCAGTAACAATTCCATCATTGCTCCGGTATCAATCTGACCTTCAAATGAATTAAAGATGTAATCTCCAGTTATGTTATTAAAATTAAAATGATTCTTTTGGATTTTAAAAACATCAGATTTAAATAAAGGATGGAGTATTTGATTAATGTAATGAAGTTGCGATTTGCAATTTTCAAATACATTTAAATCTTTTTTAGGAAATATTTCATACCCTCCATTTTGATGATAGCCTATGTTTTTATCTCCTAATAACTTTCTAAGTTGAGTTAATCCGTTAATTCTTTTTTTGATTAATGAAAGAACCTCTGATTCGGAATGATTTTTTAGATCTTCAATTATTTCTGATACACTTCCAAAACAAGCAAATCCTGCATTTTTAGTGCTCGCACCTTGAGGAAGCATTCCTTTTTCTAAAATTACTATTTTAGCTTTTGGGAATTTTTCTCTTAAATTCAATGCACAATTTAGCCCTACAATACCGCTTCCAATAATGGCGAAATCTACATTACTAAACCACGATTTTATTTCCCAATAAGATAAATTCATGTAGAAAATTATAATATAATTTTGACTCCTCCAAAAATAACTCTTTTTGGTGCTGGCTCATAATGTCTACCGCCAAAAGCATTTATTCTGATATTATCAAAATAATTATTTCCAAAAACATTATTTACTGTAAAGAACGGGCTAATTTTTAATTTACTAAACTTTAGTTCTTTTCCTATTTTAAAGTTGATAGTTTTTGAATCAGATATTTTTACTGAATTTAAGTTATCAGCATAAATATTGCCTATTGATTTAAAGTTTAAATTAATAAACAATTCATTTTTAGTACTGTATTCTAAATTAACATTCATCATACTATCAGGCACTCCTGGAATTTTATTTCCTGAATAATCATTTCCTTTATCTATAAATTGATCAAACATATATTTTCCAATGCTATATGATGTTTCAATATTGATTGATTGATTTATTCTTATTGAGCTGGACAACTCTAATCCACTTCTTTTTGATTTTCCAGCATTATTATAGAATTTTTGATTTGGGAAATTTTCATCTTCATATGATAAAACTTCATTTTTTGTTGAAGAGTTAAAGTAGACAATATCAAAGTTTAAATTATTTAAAGAATTAAAGAGTGATAATCCAAATTCAAAATTTAAAGATTTTTGAGACTTAAGCGTGTTATTAAATCCACTTCCAATAGGAGACGAGCTAAACTCATTTAATGTTGGCGTTTCAAACCCTGTACTAATATTTGCAAATAACCTGCTGTATTTTGATGTTTTATAGTTAATCCCAAAACTTGGATTAAAAGAGTTTAAATTTATTCTATCTGAAGAATTACCATCAATTAAAAATAAATCTTCTAAATCGACTTTATTTGTATCATACCTTATACCTGAACTAAAAGTGAGATTTTTTAAACTGTAGTTGTTGATTATGTAAATACCTAAGTTCGAAAATTTCTCATATTGGTCAAGAACTTGCTCTCCTATTAGCCCCTTATTGTTGTTGTACCTTTTTCTTAAATCGCTTTGATTTCCAATATCAAATCCAATTTGAGTTTTTATATTGTTATTTAGAAGCAAACTCGCTCCAATTCCCCAATATTTTCTATCTAAATTTATAACCCCACCATTATTAACTGGAATTTTTCCGCTGAAATCTCTTTTAGAGAAAAACAAATAGCTAGAGAATGAAGTTCTACTAGAAATTTGTTTTTTAAAATCTGCACTTAATTTAGAGTGAGCTATACTTTCTTCAGTTTTATAAATTAGATTTCGATCTCTAGCCTGCCTTCTGTTTTGAGTTACTTCTTTAATTGTTAACCCTCCTGAGTCATATGCGTATGGGCTATTTACGTAATTAAAATTTAATCCTAAATATGACTCATTAGATATTTTTCTCTTAATTCTTAGATTGAAATTAGTATTTTTAAATCCACTGTAATCTCTATAACCATCACTTTTAGTTTCACTTAATAAAAAAGTATAATGAGTGTTATTGTTTTTATAACCTATGATTGCCTGCTTTTTGCTTTGATTGTTAGACCCTAATGAATATCCAATTTTCGAAAAATTATTATTAAAATCCGAAATAGTTTTAATTTTAATAACGCCTGCAGATGAATTTCCGTAAAATGAAGAACTTACCCCTCTAATAAGTTCTATTTTTTCTATAATTTCTAGATTTAAATTATCTAACTGTGTTTGACCATCAGGTGTTGTTTCAGGGACTCCATCAACTATTAATTTGATTCCTCTGATTCCAAAATTAGCTCTAGATCCAAACCCTCTAATTGATATTCTAGCATCTTGAGCAAAGTTATTGTCATTTGAAATGAATACTCCGGGAATTCTTTCAATATATTCGCTTAAGTAAAACTGGTTAGCAGTTATTTGAAATTTTGAATAGTTTTTTGCGGATATTGAGAAAGGTGAATTTTTAAGGCTGTCCTTGATTTTGGTAATTGTAACTACAACTTCTTTTAATTGTATGCTGTCTTTTATATAGTTTTGCGAATAACAAAAAAAAACTTGTAATATAAATATTGTAACTATTTTTTTATTTAGCACTTGCACTGGATGAGTTAGATAATAATCCTTTTAGTTCTGAAATTTCTTCTGCTGAAAAATATCGCCATTCACCTATTGAAATGTCTAGCTTTATATTCATTATCCTAATTCTTTTTAGTCTTTTAACTCTGTAACCAAGCTCTTCACACATTCTTCTAATTTGCCTATTTAAACCTTGAGTTAAAATGATTTTAAACTCATAATCTTTTACATATTTAACTTCACAAGGTCTAGTTACTGTGCTTAGGATGGGTACTCCTTTGCTCATTTTTTTAATAAAATCATTATTAATGGGTTTGTCAACTGTAACATGATATTCTTTTTCATGTTGGTTTTTTGCTCTTAGAATTTTATTTACAATATCTCCATCATTGGTTAGAAATATCAAACCCTCGCTTGTTTTGTCTAATCTTCCAATTGGAAATATTCTTTGAGGGTGATTAATAAAATCAATAATGTTGCTTTTTTCTACTCCAGAGTCAGTTGTGCAAACTATCCCTTTGGGTTTATTTAGCATCAAGTATAATCTTTTGATGTTTTTTTTTGAAATCCTTTCTCCATCAACTAAAATGTCGTCTTCTAAACTAATTTTAGATCCCATTACCGCAATTTCTCCATTGATTGTTACCCTACCATCTACAACATATTTATCAGCCTCTCTTCTAGAACAAAAGCCAGCTTGACTTAAAAATTTATTAATTCTAACGTTGTTTTCACTCATAATTTTTTATTACAAATCGATTAATCCTTCAGGCAAATTAAAAGTTATTATTTTATTTTTCTTATTTAATTCAATTAAAAATTCGTCAACAAGAGGAATCATGATATTTTTATCTCCATTATTTATTATAATTATTGTTTGAGAAGTTTGATCATTGATTTCCACAACTTTTCCTATTTCGCCAGTATTCTTGTCGACAACTTTAAAACCAATTATCTCGTGATAATAAAATTTCTTTCCTACAAGTTTTGGTAAATCTTTTAAAGGTAGAAAGGCTTCTTTTTTAAGAATTTCATTTGCTTTTTTCTCATTGTCAATATTTTCAAATTTAATTCTCAGTAAACTAGATTTATGTAAAGAAATTTTATTTATAATATGAGGAACTAGCGTGTTATCTAATTCAATAAAGATGCTTTTAAAATCTATTGAATTAATTTCATCAACATCTAGCTTTAATAGAATTTCTCCTTTGAAACTAAATTTTGATACGATTTTTCCAAGATAGTAACAATCTTGTTTTTTCATCGTAGTTAAGTAGAGTGTTATTTTTTTTCTTTAGCAGGTGCTTCTTCAGCAGCAGGCGCTTCTTCAGCAGCAGGTGCTTCTTCAGCAGCAGGCGCTTCTTCAGCAGCAGGTGCTTCTTCAGCAGCAGGTGCTTCTTCAGCAGCAGGCGCTTCTTCAGCAGCAGGTGCTTCTTCAGCAGCAGGCGCTTCTTCAGCAGCAGGCGCTTCTTCAGCAGCAGGTGCTTCTTCAGCAGCAGGCGCTTCTTCAGCAGCAATCGCTTTTTCTTCAGCAGCTAAAGCTTCCTCAGCTTTTTCTTTTCTTTTTGCACTAGCTTCTTTCTCTAATTCAAGTGCTTTTTTCTTCTTATTATCTGCTTCTTTATCTAATTGCGACTTTTTGTTGTCTACACTAGATGTTTTTTCAGAAATCCATTCTTGAAATTTTTCTTCTACTTGTTCGTCTGTTAAAGCTCCTTTCTTAACCCCATTAATTAAATGGTTTTTAAGAAGAACTCCTTCGTTCGATAAAATAGTTCTAGCTGTGTCAGTAGGCTGAGCTCCGAATTGTATCCATCTCACAGATTTATCTATGTCAAGGGAGATTAATGCGGGGTTTATATTTGGATTATAAGTTCCTAATTTTTCTAAGTAACGTCCGTCTCTTTTAGCTCTTTCGTCAGCTGCTACTATCCAGTAAAAAGGTTTTCCTTTTTTACCGTGTCTTTGAAGTCTTATTTTTACTGCCATATCAAATTAAATTGTGAGGTACTAAACCCCGGTTATTAATGAGGTGCAAATGTAATTTATTTTTCTAAACTAGCAAATGAAAAACATTTTTTCTAAATGAGTTAATAACTTTAAGTTCATTCTTATAATTTTTAATAGAAAAGATGGTTAAATTTAATTTCTAATTTTATTATAAATGTTTTTAGTTTTTGATACCGAAACAACTGGTTTACCAAAAAAATGGAATGCTCCTTTAAGTGATTCAGATAACTGGCCCAGGTGTGTTCAATTGGCTTGGCAATTACATGATTCTAAAGGAATATTAATTTCAAATCATAGTTATCTAGTCCGTCCAGAAAATTTTAACATTCCTTATGAAGCAGAAAAAATTCATGGAATTTCAACTGATTTAGCTAATAATATAGGAGTTGATATTAACGAAGTTTTAAACTTGTTTATTGAAGATTACAATAAAGCAGGTTTTTTAGTTGGCCACAATGTAAAATTTGATATTAATATAATAGGTGCTGAGCTAATGAGAATTGGTTCTGAAATAGACCTTTCAAAGAAAGATGTTTTAGACACCTGCAGTGAGTTAACTGCAAAAGTATGTCAACTGCCAGGTGGAAGGGGAGGTAAGTTTAAATTTCCAACTTTAGTTGAAATATATACATTGTTGTTTAATGACAGTTTTTCTGGAGCACATAACGCTTCAGCTGATGTGGAAGCAACGGCTCGAGTGTTTTTTGAATTAGTAAGAAAAGGAGTCTTAAATCAAACAGTTTTTAAAGGATACTTAGAGCTAATTGAAAATATAAAAACATCAGATAATTCTCCAGTTTCTCTAGCAGGAATAAAACATTTAAATTTAAAGAAAGAGTCTGAAAAAATTAAAAAAGTTTCTTCTGCTTTAATTAATTCTGAAAAAAAAATAATTAAAGAAATTCCAGAAGAATTAAAATTATTACCTTTTGTTCACCTGCATAATAACACACAATTTTCAGTATTACAATCTACTTCTAGAATTGTTAACTTGATTAACAAGGCCTCTGAAAATAAAATGCCAGCACTTGCTATCACAGATAGAGCTAATATGATGGGTTGCTTTCATTTTATAAAAGCTATAAAGAATTATAATAGTAAAATTTCTGAGGATTCTGATTTACAAAGAATCAAACCCATAATTGGCTGTGAATTAAATATTTGTTCAAACCACTTAGATAAATCTAATAGAGATGATGGGTATCAAACAATTTTCTTAGCTAAAAATAAAAACGGTTATCAAAACTTGTCTAAAATGTGTTCTTTAGGCTATACAAAAGGGTTTTATTATGTGCCTAGGGTGGACAGAGAGATTGTAGAAAAGTACAAGGAAGATCTTATAGTTTTATCTGGAAACATGTATGGTGAAGTTGCTAGTAAAATATTGAACATTGGTGAAGTTCAAGCTGAAGAAGCATTGTTGTGGTGGAAGGATTCTTTTAAAGATGACTTTTACTTAGAAATAATGAGACATGGTCAAGAAGATGAAGAACGAGTTAATGAGGTTTTGATAAAATTTTCTCAGAAACATTCTGTTAAAATGATACCTACAAATAATACTTTTTATGTAAATAAAGAAGATGCTAACGCTCACGATATATTACTTTGTGTAAAAGATGGAGAGAAGCAAGCTACTCCAATTGGAAGAGGACGTGGGTTTAGATTTGGATTGCCAAATCAAGAATATTATTTCAAATCATCAAATGAAATGAAATTTTTATTTAAAGACATGCCTGATTCAATTCAAGATATTTTAAATATTACTGATAAGGTTGAAGAGTATGAGTTAGCTAGAGATGTTTTGCTTCCTAAGTTTACAATTCCAGATATTTTTGTAGATGAGTCTAAGTCAGCTAAAGAAGATATTGAAAATGAATATTTAAAACATTTAACCTTAAAAGGAGCAGACAAGCGTTATCAAAAAATAGATCTTGAACTAAACGAAAGAATTTTGTTCGAATTAAACGTAATAAAAAATTCAGGTTATCCAGGTTATTTTCTAATCGTTCAAGATCTTATAAAGGCTGCAGGAGAAATGGGCGTTTCCGTTGGCCCAGGAAGAGGTTCGGCAGCTGGATCTGTAGTGGCTTATTGTTTAGGGATAACAAAAGTAGACCCTATTAAATATGATTTACTTTTTGAAAGATTTTTAAATCCTGACAGGGTAAGTATGCCTGATATTGATATTGATTTTGATGATGAAGGAAGGAGTAAAGTTATTGATTATGTGATTGAAAAATATGGGTCAAATCAAGTGGCACAAATAATTACTTACGGAAAAATGGCTGCAAAATCTTCCATAAGAGACACTGCTAGAGTGCTAGACCTTCCATTAGGAGATGCAGATAGAATTGCTAAGTTAATTCCAAACATAAAGCTTAAAGATATTTTTGAAAAGGATGAAAAAAGACTAAACAGTGATTTGAGGTCAGAAGAATTTACTAATGTAATGGAATTAAAGTCGTTATCTGGAGGTGATGATCTTCAAGCTGAAACAATAAATCAAGCAAGAATTTTAGAGGGGAGTCTTAGAAATGTAGGAACTCACGCTTGCGGAATAATAATTACGCCTGATGATATTACAAATTTTGTTCCAATCGCTACGGCTAAGGGTTCTGATTTATTTGTAACACAGTATGATAATGCAGTTGTAGAAAGTGCAGGCCTTTTGAAAATGGATTTTTTAGGACTTAAAACTTTGACATTAATAAAAGATACAGTTAAATTAATTAAATATAAGCATGATATAGTCTTAGATATTGACACAATCCCACTGGATGATAACAAAACTTATGAGTTATTTCAAAGAGGAGATACTGTGGGTATTTTCCAATACGAAAGTGCAGGAATGCAAAAATATTTACGTGACCTAAAGCCAACAATTTTCGAAGATTTAATTGCTATGAATGCATTATATCGTCCAGGACCATTAGAGTATATCCCATCATTTGTTGATAGAAAAAACGGTAAGGAGGATATTACATATGACATTCCTGTTATGGAAGAATTTTTAAAAGAAACTTACGGAATTACAGTTTATCAAGAACAGGTAATGCAACTCTCTCAAAGAATTGCCAATTTTTCTAAGGGTGATGCAGACTTGTTAAGAAAAGCAATGGGCAAAAAAATCATTGAATTACTAAACAAACTAAAACCAAAGTTTTTAGATGGAGGAGAATCAAATGGTCATGAAAGGGAAATATTAGAAAAAATTTGGAAAGATTGGGAGGCTTTTGCTTCTTATGCATTTAATAAATCTCATTCCACATGCTACGCCTTAATTGCTTACCAAACAGCGTATTTGAAATCTCATTATCCTGCAGAATATATGGCGGCAGTGCTTTCTAACAATATGAACGACATTAAACAGGTGAGTTTTTTCATGGAGGAATGTAAAAGAATGTCTATTAAAGTTTTAGGTCCAGATGTAAATGAATCATTCTATAAGTTTACAGTTAACGATAATAATGCAATTAGGTTTGGCATGGGTGCTGTTAAGGGAGTTGGGTCTGGTGCAGTTTCTGCAATAATTGAAGGAAGAAAAGAAAAGAAATATCAATCAATTTTTGATTTGACAAAGAGTATAGATTTAAGGTCAGCTAATAAAAAAGCATTTGACAGTTTAGTATACGCTGGAGGCTTTGATTCTTTTAAAGGGGTTCACAGAGCTCAATATTTATTTGATAATGGTGATGGGATTACTTTTATTGAAAAAGCTTTAAAGTTTGGATCGAAATTTCAAGAAAATAAGAATTCAGCTCAAGTTAGTCTGTTTGAAAATTCTGATGAAGTTCAATTAAACGAACCTTTTATTCCTGAATGTGAACCATGGGCTACACTTAATGAGCTTAAACAAGAAAAAGAGGTAGTAGGAATTTATATTTCTGGACATCCTTTAGATGATTTTAACTTGCCAATGGAACATTTTTGCAATGCTTCATTAGAAGTTTTAAAGGACTTAAAGCCGTTGGTAAATAAAGAGTTAAGAATTGGTGGAATTGTGGGTGAAGTAGAGCATAGAATTTCAAAAAATGGTAAAGGTTGGGCTAGGTTTAGTCTGGAAGATTATCTAGAATCATATGATTTTAGAATTTTTGGAGAGGAATATTTAAAGTTTAAGCATTTCCTTTTTGAAAACAATTTTGTTCATATGAGGTTAATTGTAAAAGAAGGATGGAGAGACAGAGAAACTGGAAAAACCGGAGATCCGAGAATTAATTTTTTATCTTTTCAACAACTTCAGGATACTTTATCCAATAATGCAAAAAAACTGACTTTACAATTAGATATAAATGATTTTGATGATGGTAAGGCAGATAGCTTAAAGGACCTTTTTAACAAACACAAAGGAAAGCATCAGTTAGAGTTTTCTTTTTTCGAAAATAACGAAAAAATCAAATTAACCATGCTTAGTGAGAATCATAAAATTGATATTAATGAGGAATTAATATTGTCTATAAAAGAAAAAAAATTACACTTTAAATTAAATTAAAAGTTATTTATAAAACAGTATTTTTGAATAAATAATAATAATTATGGCATTAGAAATAAATGACGCTAATTTTGACGAATTAGTACTGAAATCAACAAAACCAGTAATGGTAGACTTTTGGGCTGAATGGTGTGGGCCATGTAGAATGTTGGGACCTATTATTGAGGAAGTTAGTAAAGATTACGACGGAAAAGCAGTTGTTGGCAAATTAGATGTTGACTCAAATCAAGAATTTGCAGCAAAATTTGGAGTTAGAAACATTCCAACTGTTTTGATTTTCGACAAAGGAGAGCTTGTTAATAGACAAGTCGGGGTATCTCCAAAAAATGTTTACTGTGAAAGTTTGGACGCTTTACTGTAGTTTTTGCTTATTTGTTTGCGGAATTGAAAATGCAGTGTATATTTGCACTCGCTAATCAAGGTCTGGTAGTTCAGCTGGTTAGAATACCTGCCTGTCACGCAGGGGGTCGCGGGTTCGAGTCCCGTCCAGACCGCAAAATCATCCTCCAATTTGGAGGATTTTTTGTTTTTAAGACACTGTCAATCAATACTTTAATTTTTTTCAACAAAAATTAGAAATACCAAAAAAAAGGGGTGTGTTCTAAAGTGTGTTCTAAATCAGAATTATTTGAAGTTTATTAAGAAAATTAAAAACTCATAAAATTTTAGAACACCATGTATTCTAAGAAACTTTATAAAACTCTAAGTATATTACAAACGGATTCGAGTCCCGTCCAGACCTCGAAATCAACCCTCCATTATGAGGGTTTTTTTTTAGAGAAACAAAAAAGGGGATAATGAAAAATTTAATATAACTAATGAGATAAAACCCTTATCTTTAATATATTATAGTTTAAAAATAAGATTCCTTTTAACAATCCAATAAAACTTAATCATAATGAAACTAATTAAAATATTTTTTATCACAATAATTTCTATATCAATTTTGTCATGTAGTAGTGACGAGGATTCTCAAATTGATTCAGAAAATGATTCAATAACAACTCCTTCAGGCAGTAAAGTTTCTTCTTTATTAATGTCGACTAATGAATACAATGCCTGGAAAAGCAATGATCAATTTTCAGATGGTTTGTACAGGGAACCTTTAGTTAAAGGTATTTATAAAAAATTTTCGGATAAATATGATTTTATTTTTTTAGTGTTAAATGAAGAAAAAATTCCAGAAGGAATAAACTATTACGGTAAAAATATAGGGGTGTCAAATAAGATTACTGGAATTTTTAATGGGGGTGGGATATATGATTACTCTTCATCCTACGGTTCCACTGGAAAATTAAAATCAGTGATGCAATTATCTAGTTTAGGTTTTCTTCAAAATGGCCCTGCATTGCACGAGTTAATGCATAATTGGGCTAATTATGCATTGCCTACAGAAAACGTATCAGGAACTGGAGATGGACTTAGCTCATATTCATATTCTGGACATTGGGGTTTTACAGGTGGAAGTACTAAAGGTCAATTAGGAGGTTTTAAGCAAAGCACTTTACAAGATTTAGGGAGTAATCAGTATTCTGTTGAACCTTTTGGAGCATTTGCCAATGGAGGAAACAGCGTTCCATACAATGAATTAGAATTATATCTTATGGGAATGACACCTGTAAGTTCAGTAAATCAATTTGATTTGTTTAGTAACATCACATCCTTTGTTACTTCTAGTTCAAAATACAACTTTACTGCAAATACTAAAGTCACTTATGGTCCAAACGAATTAGAAAGCTTATTGGGTGTTAGATCCCCAAGTTCTTTAGAATCTCAAAAAGAATTTGACCTATTACTTATTGTATTAACCGATAAAGCACTTACTGACGGTCAATGGAAAACTATGAATGATGCAGCTGAATGGTTCTCATTTAAGGGAGCGGATCAATACTCTTCATTTAATTTCTGGGAGGCAACAAACGGGATTGGATCAATAAACATAGGGAATTAAAAAATCATCATAAAAATCAGGATTTTTTGCTTTTAATCTTTTTTAATTTACAATAACCTATATTTGCACCTGTTGTGTTGCTTATAAACTAATTGTTTATAAGAGGTTTGTAGAAAACCGATGAAGAGCTTTCCTGAAAATGGGGAGCTTTTTTTGTTTAAAATTATCATTAATAAGATAAAAATATTTTATGAATTTTTTAATTCAAGTTGTCCTTAATATTATCAAAAGATTTTAAATAATTAACGTTTTAAAAAAACAACTCTAAGTCACCGCATATTTTTATTAAATTAGACCATTATGAAAAATTATAATAGAAGGAAGTTCTTAAAAACAACAACAATGTCCGCAGCTGCTTTAACGGCGGCTAGTACTTTAGCAAGTTGTACAGACAATAATATTGAATCTATTTCAAAAGGGCTTTATATGGGAGGTTTTTCAGCGCCTAAATTAGATACAGTTAGAGTAGCATTTATTGGATTAGGTGCTAGAGGAAGTGGTCATTTAAGTTCTTTAGCCAGTTTAGAAGGTGTTGAAGTCGTTGCAATTAGTGACTTATATGAAGATTCTTGCATAAGAAGTTCAAAAGTTGCTAGCGAAATAGGAAAAGGAGAGAGACATAATAATATAGCACAATATTGGGGAGAGGAAAACAAGTGGGAATTGATGCTAAAAGAAATAAAACCGGATGCAGTTTTTATATCAACTAACTGGAATAATCATGCTCCAATGGCTATTAAATCTATGGAAAGCGGTGCTCATGCTTTTATAGAAGTTCCAATAGCTGTTAGCTTGAAGGATATGTGGAAAATTGTGGATACATCAGAAAGAACTCAAAAGCACTGTATGATGATGGAAAACGTGAATTATGGTCGTGATGAATTGATGTATTTAAATATGTGTAGAAATGGAGTTGTTGGAGAGCTTCTTCACGCTGAAGCAGCTTACATTCATGAATTAAGGTTTCAAATGTCACAAGAAGAAAGAGGCACTGGTTCTTGGAGAACTCATCACTACGCAACTGGAAATGGAAATTTATATCCGACTCATGGCCTGGGTCCAGTTGCACAGTATATGAATTTAGGAAGGACGGATGATTCATTTAAAAGTATTATATCGTATTCATCACCAGCAAGAGGAAGAGAACTGTATGCGAAAAAAAATTATTCTTTCGATCATAAATGGAATAAATTAGACTATTTAAATGGAGACATAAATACGTCCATAATAAAAACTAATATAGGAAGGACGGTAATGGTACAGTGGGATGAAACAAGCCCAAGACCCTATACTCGTCATAATCTTGTTCAAGGAACAAAAGGAACATTAGCTGGCTTCCCAACAAGAGTAGCAATAGAAGGTGGTTTTGAAGGAGTTTCTAAAGATCATCACTCATGGATTCAAGGAGATAAGTTAGAAATGTTATATGAAAAATATGACCACCCATTATATAAAAGATTAAATCAAGACACAAAAAACAGTGGACATGGAGGGATGGATGGAATTATGAGATATAGAATAATTGAGTGTTTAAGAAATGGTTTACCATTAGATCAAAATGTATATGAGGGATGTTTTTGGAGTGCAGTAACTCCACTTAGCGGAAAATCTATTTCAGAAGAAGGTGCGCCACAAAAATTTCCTGATTTTACTAGAGGAAATTGGGAGACGACAAAACAACTAGATATAATATTATAACTTTAACCAATAAATAAAACTTAATAAATGAAATATTTAATATATTTTTTGATGCTGATATTTTGTATTAGCTCTTGTGAAACTAAGCCAGGAAGTGATAGCCAATGGATTTCAATTTTTGATGGAGTTTCAACAGATGGTTGGAGAGGATATAACTCAAATGAAATGCCTCCAGGTTGGACTGTAAAAGATGGAATGTTAATGTTTGATACTGAGCTAGAGTTAGAACAAAACTATAAAGGTGGAAGAGACATAATTTACGGAAATCAAGAATTTGAAAATTTTGAATTGTACGTTGAATGGAAAATTCCTGTTGGAGGAAATAGCGGCATTTTTTATCATATAAAGGAAGGATATGGTAGCCCCTCTGAAATTTCCCCTGAATATCAATTAATTGATGATGTTAATTATGCTCAAATACATGATCTAAAATCATATAATGAGCAGTTTGGGTCTTTGGAGCCTTCAAAATTACAGGATTGGCAACAAACTGCTGCAGATTATGCAATGCATACTGCTGATACATTGTTAAAAAAACTTAATCCTGCAGGAAAATGGAACTCTACAAAAATTATTTTTACTAAAGAAAAAGTTGAACATTGGCTTAATGGAGAAAAAGTTCTTTCATTTGTTCCTTGGTCTGAAGAATGGTATGAAAAAAGAGACTCAGGAAAATGGAAAAGGGCGTCTAATTATGGTAAGTTTTCCAATGGTTTTATTGGTTTTCAAGATCATGGAAGTTCTTTATGGTTTAAGAATATTAAAATAAGAAAATTGTGATTAAAGATTGAATCAATCCTGAACTTTTACAACTTTCTTAACCAAATATTCCTAAACTGAACCGGGTTACCATGATCTTGTAACATAATTGTTTTTTTAAGATTTTCTTTAGAATTTGTGAATGTTCTTAAATATGTTGAGATAACATCTTTTCCTTTTAGCGGTTTTCCTATATATTCTGTAGTTCCTTTTAATATTACATTATTTTGAACTAAAACTTCGTTATGAAAAACTATTAAGCTTCCAGGCTTTATTTCTTCACCTGGTTTATCATAAATTGGCTCCATGAACACGATATCATAAGTTTGCCACTCACCAGGTCCTTTACTTGCGTTTACTAAAGGAGAGTACTGTTTATAAACTGATGCAGCTTGCCCGTTAGAATAAGTTCTATTGTTATAGCTGTCTAACACTTGAACTTCAAAACGTCTTTGAAATATTACGCCACTATTACCTCTGCCTTGTCCATTTCCTTTAACATCTTTTGGAGTTTTCCATTCAATATGAAGCTGAATAGAACCAAATTCTTCAATTGTTTCTATCCCTCCATCTTGTTTAACAGTCATGGATTTATCATCATTAATGGTCCAATTAGCTATTTTTCCAGATTTAGAATTTTTCCAACTTGTCAAATCTGTTCCGTTAAAAAGTATAATTGCATCGCTTGGGGGAGATCCAATTTCCCCTGGGTTTATAACTACAGGCTCAGGTTCCCAAATCTCAGTATCTTGTGGATTAGTTTTTTGACAGTAAGTCGTTAGTAAGCCTAAAAAAAAGAATATATATTTCATTGTTATAGCTTTACAAACTCCAACCTTTTCTGTATTCTTTGTGTAATAGGCTGTTTGCTTTTTCGTTATTTTTAAATTTAAATTCTTTAGAATCCCATAATAATTTTTCATTTTTACAACGAATCGCAATCATTCCAAGTAACGCCATTTCAGTTAAAGGCCCTCCGTAATCAAATGAGGAGCTAGCTGGATTACCATCTTTGCAAGCTCTTATCCAGTCTTTTTCATGAGAAGTATTAACTCTTGGTAAATAGGGTTTAGGTTGATTGTATTCTAACATTTTTTCTTCAGGAATTATTTTTACTCCACTTGCGCCATGTGAGTCGTGGGTAATTTTACCATTATCTCCAATCAGCATTGCCCCGCTCAAAGTGAATTGTTCACCATTTTTAAATTCATCTGGAACAGGTGGTTGAATTCTTCCGTCTGACCATGTAAGTTTTAGTTCTGGATGGTTTCCTCTTTTTGGAAACTTCATTCTAACAATTGAAGCTGAAGGATAGGTTTGCGACTCTATTTCTGGTATGTAATGTGTTGATGTTGCTTGAATTTCAGAAGGAGCTCCAAGTTCTAAAGCATAAAATGCGGGGTCTAAAATATGACAGCCCATGTCACCCATTGAGCCAGTTCCAAAATCTATCCAAGCTCTCCAAGATAACGGATGATAGTCAGGATGATAATCTCTGTATTTGGCAGGCCCTAGCCATAAATCCCAATCCAAGCCTTCTGGAACTGGAGGTTTTTCTTTAGATTTTGCTTTAACAGCAAAAGTGTCCCAAGCGTTTCCTCCAATTGGACGATCAGTCCAAGCAAACAATTCTCTGACTGGACCAATAGCACCATCATCTATCCATTCTTTAAGTTTTCTTATTTCATCAGATGATCTGCCTTGATTACCCATTTGAGTTTGTACTTTATATTTCCTAGCAGCTTCTGTGATAACTCTTGCCTCATAAACTGTATGAGTTAAAGGCTTTTGACAATAAACATGTTTCCCCATTTTCATAGCCATCATTGTTATTACGGCGTGGCTGTGATCGGGAGTTGCTACTACAACAGCATCTATATCTTTTTGATTTTCTAGCATTATTCTGAAATCATTATAGACTTTCGCTTTAGGGTATTTATTAAAAGTATGAACAGATCGGTTATAATCTACATCACATAGAGCTACTATATTTTCGCTTTCACACTGCGATAAATTTCCAGATCCCATCCCCCATTGTCTTATGCCAATTCCAGCAATATTCAATTTATCACTTGGAGACGTAAAGCCTTCCCCACCTAAAACATGCCTAGGAACAATCATTATTGAGGGAATTACAATGGATTTTTTTAAAAATTTTCTTCTAGAATTATCATTACGTAATATCATTTTTCAATAGTTTAATATATGTTGTTATATTAAATTTAAAAGAATTAATTATTTTAAGCAAGGAATTGTATTAAGAATTGGAATTTAAACATTTAAATAAAGAATATGATTAATAGTTGTTTTCACATACTTATATTTAATATAAAGTATTTGATCTTTTTTATTGTAAAATTAAATAGTTTTTTAACTAACTTTATTTAAAGACTATATTTATTATGGACAGTAAAACAAGAAGAAATTTTATAAAATCATCAGCAGCATTGGCTTCTTTAAGTATTTTACCGACATCAGTTTGGGCATCTTCAAAAAACGGAAGATTAAGGACGGCCCACATAGGGATTGGAGGTATGGGTGCAGCTGATCTAAATGATATATCATCTCACAAATCAGTAGATGTTGTAGCTCTATGTGATGTAGATTCTAACGCATTAAAGAGTGCTAGTAAATTACACCCTAATGCTAAATTATTTAGAGATTATAGGTTGATGTTTAAGGAAATGAGCAATTCTTTTGATGCAGTTATAATATCTACCCCCGACCATACTCACGCTCCCGCTTCTATGATGGCTATGGAAATGAATAAATCTGTTTATTGTCAAAAACCTTTAACTCATCATGTTAGTGAAGCTAGAGCAATGCGAAAAATTGCTGCTGAAAAAAATCTAATAACTCAAATGGGGATTCAAGTTCATTCATTTTACGATTATAAATTAGCCACTTTGTTAATTCAATCAGGCATTATTGGAAAAGTAAGTTCAGTTAGAGCTTGGTCTCCAAAAAATTGGGGACGCGATGGATCCATCTCAAAAGGTGAAGATTCAATTCCTGAAAATTTAGATTGGAATTTATGGCTTGGAACAGCTTCTAATCGCGCATATAAAGATAAAATTTATCACCCTGCTAACTGGAGAAAACTAGTTGATTTTGGATGTGGAACTCTTGGAGATATGGGAGTACATATTTTTGATACACCTTATAATGCTTTGGAATTAGATGTTCCTTTAACTATTAAAAATAATTGTAGAAAACCTAATCAATTTGGATTTCCTGAAAACAACAAAGTAACCTATGAATTTCCAGGGACTAAATATACTACCGAATCTTTTAAATGGATATGGAATGACGGTCCAGGAGCTCCTAAAACTCATAAAGACTTAAAGCTTCCAAATAATGAAAAATTACCTTTGCAAGGTGCCATGTTTATTGGAGAGAAAGGAAGGTTTCTTCTTCCGCATTTCATGGAATTACCTAAGCTAATTGTAGATGGAAAATTTAAAAATATTGACATTTCTTCTTTAGAAAAATCAGGGAAGATAACCGATAAGCCTATTAGAGATTATGGAGCAGAATCTCACTTACATTATCACCAATTTGTTGATGCCTGTCTAGGGAATGATAAATGTTCCGCACCATTTTCCTACTCAGCGAGGCTTACCGAAACTATTTTACTAGGAGTGATTGCAGGAAGGTTTCCAGGGAAAACTCTTCACTGGGACAATAAAACAGCAAGGTTTAAAGAAGAAAAAGCCAATAAATTTTTAAACGGCACTTATAGAGATTTTTAAATTATTTAAATTTAAACTAGATGAAAAAAGTGTTATTTATACTATTATTTAATTTAAGTTTCGGACAAAATAATTTCAACTCTTACAATCAATTAATAGCTGGAAAAAATTATAAATTAGAAATGATTCCTATTTCTTCTGGAAAATTTTTGATGGGGAGTCCTAATTCAGAAAAAAATAGGTTAGCTGATGAAGGCCCTCAAAACATTATTAATATAGATTCTTTTTGGATGGCTAAGTACGAAACTACTTGGGATTTGTATCACCTTTTTATGAGACGAACAATTGATGAAATTCAACCTAGTTTTGATTCAAAAAATGAAGTTAACTTGGATGTAGATGGAGTTTCTGGTGCTACAACTCCTTATGTTGAAATGAGTTTTGGAATGGGTAAAGATGGTTATCCAGCAATATCTATGACTCAACTTGCTGCAAAAAAATTTTGTGAATGGCTTTCTGCTATGACAGGAAATTTCTATAGGCTTCCAACTGAAGCGGAGTGGGAATACGCTTGTAGAGCAAACTCTAAAACAGCTTATTCATTTGGAGAAAATCCAAAATTATTAAAACAATATGCTTGGTATAAAGAAAATAGTGAAGAGAAGTACCATAAAGTAGGAACGAAGAAGCCAAACAAATGGGGACTTTATGATATGCATGGTAATGTTTCAGAATGGACCTTAGATCAATATAATTCTAAAGTATATTATAAATATTCAATAACAAATACTACTAATCCATATGAAAAACCTACTAAATTATATCCTAGAGTAGTAAGGGGAGGATCTTGGATGAGTTCAAGTTATAAACTTAGAAGCGCATCAAGACAAGTATCATCTAAGCAATGGAAAAAACAAGACCCTCAAATACCAAGAAGTCTTTGGTGGCATACTGACGCTCAGTTTGTAGGGTTTCGAGTTGTTAGACCAAAAACTACTCCATCATTAAAAAAAAAAGAGGAGTATTGGAATGATTAAAACTTAAATAAATTGTTATGGAAAGAAGAAACTTTATACTTAATACCTCATTAGCGTCAGCAGGCATTTTATCAGTTAATTCAGTATTTTCTAATCCAATGAAAATCAAAAAACATAAGTTTAATTTAAATTATGCGCCACACTTAGGGATGTTTAAGCAACATGCAGGATCAGACCCGATGGATCAATTAAGGTTTATGTTAGAACAGGGATTTACAGCCTTTGAAGATAATAACATGAAAAAAAGAGATGTAGAGGTTCAAAATAAAATAGGTGCATTTATATTGAAAAATAACATGAAAATGGGAGTTTTCGTAGGACATACTATTAATTGGAAACAACCTAATCTGGCCAGTGGAAGTAAAGAAAAAAGATTGGAATTTTTATCAGAAATCCAATCTTCAATTGAAGTTGCTAAAAGGGTAAATGCGAAATGGATGACAGTGGTGCCTGGGCATGTAGATTTAAGATTAAATATGGGTTATCAAACCTCTAATGTCATAGAAAGTTTAAAACAAGCATCAGGGTTATTGGAGCCTCATGGATTAAAAATGGTTTTAGAGCCACTCAATTTTAGAGATCATCCAGGACTATTTTTAACTAAAAGCCCTCAGGCTTATGAAATTTGTAAAGCAGTTAGCTCTCCATCTTGTAAAATTTTATTTGATATTTATCATCAGCAAATCCAGGAGGGAAACTTAATACCAAATATTGAAGCATGTTGGGATGAAATTGATTATTTTCAAATAGGGGATAACCCTGGTAGAAATGAGCCAACAACTGGAGAAATAAATTATAAGAATATTTTTAAATATATTTATAATAAAGGTTTTAACGGGATAATGGGAATGGAACACGGAAATTCAAGCCCTAACAAAACAGGTGAACAAGCTGTTATTAATGCTTATAGAGAAACAGATAACTTTTTAATTTAATCATTATGAAAAACAAACTAAATAGACGCTCTTTTGTTAAGTCAGCTAGTTTAACTAGTGGTGCACTTCTGACTGTTCCATTTTCATTAGAATCAATGGCAAACAGTTCAACTGATAAAAAAATTAAACTCGCTCTTATAGGGTGCGGAGGAAGAGGGACCGGAGCAGCTGTTCAAGCTCTTAGAGCTGACAAGGGGGTTGAGCTTGTAGCCATGGCTGATGCATTTTCGGATCAAATAGAAAATAGTTTAAAAGCTATTTCTGAAGAGTTAGATGGTGAGAGGATAATTAAGGTTAAAGAAAAAAATCGATACTCAGGTTTTAATGCCTACCAAAAAGCCATTGATTTAGCAGATGTTGTGATATTAACAACTCCACCTGGATTCAGACCTTTACATTTTGAATATGCTGTAAATAATGATAAACATGTTTTTATGGAAAAACCAGTTGCTACTGACGCTATCGGGATTAGAAAAGTGTTAAAGGCAGCTAAATTAGCAGAAAATAAAAAATTAAATGTAGTTGTGGGTCTTCAAAGGAGATATCAAAAAAGCTACAATACAATAATTGATTTAATAGGTAATGGAGATATCGGAAAAATAGTTTCAGGTCAAGTTTATTGGAATAGTGCTGGTGTCTGGGTTAGAAAGAGAAAAGCTGTTCAGACTGAAATGGAATATCAAATGAGAAATTGGTATTATTTTAACTGGCTTTGTGGAGATCATATTTTAGAGCAACACATTCACAATATTGATGTCGCAAATTGGTTTATTGGTGAATATCCAAAGTCAGCTCAAGGGATGGGTGGGCGACAGGTTAGAAAAGGCATTGATCATGGGGAAATTTTTGATCATCATTTTGTAGAATTTACATACCCAAGTGGTGCAGTAATTTCAAGTCAGTGTAGACATCAACCTGGCACTAAGTCTAATGTAAGTGAAGTTTTTCAAGGAACTAAAGCTAGTGTAATTACATCTGGAAATAATTGTAAAATTATTGGCAACAAAGGAAATGAATTATTTAAGTATGATTCTAAAGGAGATGAAAGTCCTTATCAAATCGAACACAATAAGTTGTTTGAATCTATTAGATCCGGAAAAGTAATTAATAATGCAGAATATGCAGCGAAAACAACATTAACAGCTATTATGGGTAGAATGGCGACTTATACTGGAAAAGAGATTACATGGGACCAAGCACTAAATTCAAAACAAGTTCTTGTTCCGGATAACTTAAGCTGGGATTCTATTCCTCCAGTGTTACCTGATTCAAAAGGAAGGTATGCCATACCTATTCCTGGAGTAACTAAGATAACTTAATATGAAAAATTATATAATAGTTATTTTCATGTTTTTAATAACTGTTAGTTGTCAAACAGAAGATAATTCCGAAGGGGTTATTAAAGAAGAAAAATGGACAACTAAAAGTTTTGTTTTAAAACATAATGGATTAGATAGAAGCTATATTTTACATAAACCAGATGGTTTTCAAATCAATGCTCCTCTATTGTTTGTTTTACATGGATTCACTAGTTCATCGAATACTATAATGACTTATTCTCAAATGAATAAAATTGCTGATCAGAACGGTTTTATGATTTGTTATCCACAAGGAACTACTTTAGCTACTGGGCAGACACATTGGAATGCTAATTTACAAATGAGTACGATTAATGATATTGATTTTTTAGCTCAATTGGCAATTAAATTGCAAAAAGAATATAATATTAATCCTACGAATACTTTTGCATCTGGAATGTCTAATGGTGGATTTATGTCATATACACTTGGTTGTGAAAAATCAAATGTATTTAAGGCTATTGCTTCTGTCACTGGAACAATGAGTGGATATGATTGGAATAACTGTAATCCTTCAAATAAAACTCCTGTTTTACAAATTTCTGGAACTAAAGATGTTACAGTTCCGTGGGATGGAACTATGTCAGAGGCTTATGGTTGGGGTGGCGCTCCTCATATCAATAAAGTCATGGATTATTGGGCTGAACTTAATGCTTGTAATGTGGATGAAATAATAAATTTTCCTGATATAGATCCTTCTGATTCCTCTACCGTTTCTTTAACTAAAAGAAAAGGCAGTAGTTATAATAATGAAATTTGGTTTTATACTGTAACTGGGGGCGGACACGATTGGCCAGGTGCTTTTGGAAATAAAGATATTAATGCATCTGAAGAAATTTGGAAATTTTTCAAACAACACTTAAAGTAAAGTTTAAATCAATAAACTTTTCTTTACTTCTCCATGAACATCTGTTAGTCTAAATCTTCTTCCCTGATGTTTGTAAATCATTTTAGTGTGATCTATACCAAATTGATTCAATATAGTAGCTTGTAAGTCATGAACGTGGACAGGATTTTTAACAATATTATAGCCAATGTCATCTGTTTCTCCATAACTAAAACCGGGTTTAACACCAGCACCAGCCATAAAAACAGTAAATGATCTTGGATGATGATCTCTACCGTAAACGGTATCACTTAAAGCCCCTTGACAGTAATTAGTTCTTCCGAATTCTCCACCCCAAACTATTAAAGTATCTTCGAGTAAACCCCTTTGTTTTAAGTCCATAATTAACGCAGCAGTAGGTTGGTCCACATCGCTAGATTGACCTTTGATTTGATTAGGTAAATTTTCGTGTTGATCCCAACCCATGTGATATAATTGAACAAATCTCACATCTTTTTCGATTAACCTTCTTGCTTGAATACAATTGGCGGCATATGTTCCAGGCTTTTGAGCATCTGGACCATACATTTTAAGAATATGATCAGGTTCCTTGG
>Ga0209482_1000831_pt1 | contig 24559 bp, 27 predicted proteins | sample CoawatmetaG10DNA_FD_187512 | JGI IMG/M metagenome (GOLD analysis project Ga0209482, IMG submission 187512) | Marine microbial communities from the West Antarctic Peninsula - Coastal water metaG104-DNA (SPAdes) (version 2) | ecosystem: Environmental > Aquatic > Marine > Coastal ...
CTAAATTAGGTATTGGAACTGCTACTCCATCTCACAAACTTAACGTTAACGGCACAGACGCAAGGATTTATCTAACTGGCGCAAACACTGACATAAATATGGATAGTTCAGCAAATGGCCAACTTCATTTAGATGGTAATGGTTATGGATTTGGTATAGCTGTAGGTAATTCACATGTTGCTTTATATCATAACTCATCAGGCAGAAGTCTTGTTCTTGGTACAAATGAAACTGCCAGATTAACAATTGCCGGGAATAGTGGAAATACAACCTGTACAGGAACATTAACAGGAACAGGATTATTTGCAGGAACAGGTGGTAAAATAGGAGCTGATTCAACAGATTATATTTCATTCACAAATAATACTAGAGCAGACATATATATTAACAACTCCAATGAATTTAGATTTGAATCAGATGGAGACTTTCATGCAGATGGAGATATTATTGCATCATCAACTACTGTATCTGATAAAAGACTAAAAGATAATATAATTCAAATTGGCGGAGCGTTAGACACAATAAAATCTTTGAGAGGAGTTTCATATACATGGAATGCCGGCAAGAAAAAGGGTAAACAAGATATAGGTTTGATAGCACAAGAAGTAGAAGAAATAATACCAGAAGTAGTTAAAGATAAAAAAATGCCATTAATGGATGGGATAGATCCAAATAAAACATATAAAACTATTGATTATGAAAAAATTATTGCAGTTCTTATAGAAGCAGTAAAAGATCAACAAATTCAAATAGACGAATTAAAAAAGAAAATCAAATAATAAGAAAAATAAAATGTCAATAACAAAATCAACAATAGTAACATCAATTACAGTTACGCCAGCAGGGGATGCAGCAGCAAAAACAGCAGCAGCAGCTTCACCAAACAATGATTATCCAACCATGACAGTATGGACTAATATAAGTATAGATGATCCAACGGACGATCAGTTACCAATAATTAGCAATACAGCAACAAATTTAGCTAAATATACAGCAGATTCTACCGGATCATTTGTAGTACCAACAAACGTTACCGCATCATTAATGGCAACAACTGGAAGTGCATTAGTAGTATCAATTGCAGATGCAATTTGGAGTTATTAAATAATGCCAGTAGGTACTGACAATATATCAATGGAAGGCATTGCAGCTTCTGGAAGTTCAATAGAGCCGCCTAATATAAGTTTAACAACTATAGCTACAACCTATATAGTAGCAAATCCATCAGGAGGAAATTTAAAATTAAATGATATGGCAAACAAAGACTATCCGTCAATAACAACAAATGCAGCATCTCAAGTAACATCTACTGCCATGAAGTGTAATGGCAACGTTACCGCTGACGGTGGCATACTTGGAGGAATAACACAACGAGGATTTTATTTTGGAACAAATTCAAATTATGCATCAAACACAAAAACTTCAGTAGCAGGAACAACAGGAGCATATGTATTAGTAAAAACCAGTTTAAATAGCAACACAACGTTTTACATAACAGGGTATGCTATAAATGCATTAGGTGAAAGACAAGGCTCAACGGTATCTCAAGCAACATCAGTGAGTTTAACTTCATTTACAGCTGTTTTAAGCTCAGAAGGTGGAACTTTTGAGGACTCTGAATCTGCATGTAATGCTGAAGAGATAACTCAAGATACATGGTATCATGACGGTACAGGAACATTCCCAGAAGCCACCGGTGACGCTGTATTTACAAATAGTGGAGGTACAACTGATGCACCAGACGGATTCTTTAGAGTCAATGCTGGTAGATCAAACAAATTTATACAATTAGCAGATGGTGCAACTGCATCCAGTGGATTTTGTTAATGAATAACATGAATAAACATACAGAGTATTTAAATAGTAAAGATAAGCATACGGAATATTTAAATAACAAAGTTTATTTCATGAAGGATGCCAGACTGCTAACTCCTAATGCTCAACCAGTTATGATGGGTTGGGAAGATCCTATAATGAAAAAATCTGCAGAATTAATATGTCATAACAAAGGAAGAATACTTAATGTAGGATTTGGGTTAGGTCTTATAGACACTTACATTCAATCTCATCAAGTACAAGAACATTGGATTATAGAAGCACACCCTGATGTACAAAATAAAATGAAAAAGGATGGATGGGATAAAAAATCCAATGTTACATGTTTGTTTGATAAATGGCAAAATGTTTGGGATGCGTTGCCTAAATTTGATGGTATTTATTTTGACACTTGGAAAGAGTCGTTAAACCCATTTCATAAAATAGTACCTAATATATTAAAGCCTGGAGGCAAATACACATATTGGTCACCTACAGATTTGGAAGTACATTCTGTATTTAAATCAAATGATTATAAAGTAGAAGAAGATACTATAAAATTAGAGCATATATCATCGAATCAAAAATATTATAATACTTCTAAAGATCTATTTAACTATAAACTAATAACTAAGAGCTATAATTAACCATGAATTATTTTAAAGGAATATTTATATAAAATGAAGAACGTAACAGTATTATTTCCAGGCGGCTTTAAGCCAATTACAGGCGCACATATAGCTCTTGCACAACGATATGCTCAAAACCCTACCGTTAACAAAGTTATCATGTTAATAGGCCCTAAAGAAAGAGACGGTATAACTAGAGATATTAGTATTAAAATGTTTAATCTATTAAACAGAAATACAAACATTGAAATACAACCTACTAATTTTAATTCTCCTATAATGGCTGCATATGAATATCTTTTTGAATTACCAGAAGACACCCAAGGAAAATTTGCATTAGCAGCATCTGAAAAAGATGATGATTATGTCCGTGTCAAATCATTTTTACCAAATATTGATAAATATAAATCAGTTGGAGATAGATCAGGAAGAAAAATTGCACCTGGTATAGATGCTATAGAATTAACAGTTGCAGTAGATCCATTAAAATATAAAGACGGTAATGCAATATCGGCTTCTACTATTAGAGCAGCATTAAAGAATAACGATTATGAAATATTTGCAGCAAGTTATCCTAATTATGATGAATCAATAATAAAAAATCTTTGGCAAATGCTTACTGGTGATTCTGTTAATGAAGGAGATGGTCTTTGGGCTAATATTCATGCAAAAAGAAAACGTGGTGAAAAATCAGCTAAAAAAGGATCTAAAGCATATAAAGCAGCAAAGAAAGCTGGGGATAAAATAAATAAAGAATCTATTAGTATACAAGAATGGTTTTTGCAAGAGTTAGTAAAAGATGCTATTGAAATTGAAGAGCAATTTATGGGTGGCGGTTATATGACACCAAAAGGTTCTCAAGCACATTCTAAAAAAATTAAAAAATTAAGAAAAGCATTAGACAAACAAGACAATGAAGATGGATTTGTTTATAACTTTGATAAATATCCAAAGACAGTATTTGGAGCTAAATATTTAAATGAAGGTGGATTAGGCGGACATATGTCTCATCCATTTGATAAGAATAAATCTCAATCATTATCATTTGCAGATTTTAAAGAAATGATTCAGCGTGGATTACAAGGAAGATTAGATATAGAATCAGCCGTTACTGAAAAAACAGATGGCCAAAATATATTTATGACATTCAAAGACGGCGAAGTTAAATTTGCTAGAAATAAAACAGAACGAAAAAATCCATTGTCAGTACAAGGCTTACAAGCAAAGTTTGCTAATCGAGGATCAATATCTGCGGCATTTGGAGAAGCTGGCACAGATTTAGAAGCTGCATTTGCAAAAGTTAATCCAGAACAATTACAAAATATATTTCAAAATGGTAAAGTATTTGCAAATATGGAAATTATATATCCAGATACAAAAAACGTAATAGCATATGAAGTAGCAGTACTTCAATTTCATAACTTGGTTGAATATGATGAAAATGGAAATGTTGTGCAAACAGATTTAGATGGCGGAAATGTAGTACAAAAAGCGGTAACAGATGCTAATGCAGATATGCAAAAAACATTTAATTTAATACCACCACAAAAAATTAAAGTAGGCGCAGTAGAAAATTTTCAAGACTATCAAGATGCATTATTTAATGAATTAGATCAATTACGAGATATGTATAAATTAAAAGATACCGATCCTATATCAACTTATCATAAAGCTTGGTGGAGAGATGTTATAAAAGACAAAGCTGCTAAAGTAGGATATGAAATTCCAGACGAAATTATAGATCAATTGGTTACTAGATGGTCATTTAATGATAAATCAAATTCAATTGTTAACATTAAAAAACAAATAGATAATCCAGAATTTGTAGAATGGGTTAATATGTTTGACAAAAAAGATTTTAAATTATATCAAAAACAAAATATTGAACCATTTGAATCTATATTTTTAAAATTAGGTGCAGAAATAATGAAAAATGCATCTAATTTTTTAGCAGCAAATCCTAACAAAGCTGTACAAGCAATAAGAAAAGAAATTGCACAAATAATCCGTGAGCTTAGATCTACCGGAGATATTGGCCAAATGGATCTTTTAAAGGGGCAATTAGAACGTATTAAACGATTGGGTGGATTTGAGAAAATAGTACCAGTCGAAGGAATTGTATTCACGTACGGCGGTAATACATATAAATTAACAGGTGCATTTGCACCCATAAATCAGATATTAGGAACGTTAAAGTATTCTAGATGATATTTATTATTAAATAATAGGACACAGTAAAATGGCTAAATATAAGCAACCAAAAAACGAAAAACATAAATCAAGAAAAGATTTAAAAGATTATACTAATGACAAAGAAGTTCAAGGCATGGTGCCTAATGCATCAGGCGAGCCTATGCCAAATGTTGATAGAAAAATTGATTATAATGATATACTAGATACAGAAGATATGGTACCTAAAATAAAAGATTCTGACATAAAATATGTTACAAAACAAATGGAAGATGGCGATGATAAGCGTCCTGCTAACACATTAAAAGTATTTGTAAAAAATCAAGAAGAAGATGCAGAAGAATTAATCCATACATTATCTAAAAAAGACGGAGGCTATATGTCACAAATAAAGAAACTAACAAAAGAACAAAAAGAAAAATTAGTTCGTGAAATTGTTAAAAGAAAAGTTACTAAATTTTTATCTGAACAAGCGTTAAGTACAATTACCAACGAACAAGAAGAAGAAGAGCCAGTAGCTGATACACCAGAACCAACTCCAGCACCAGATGCACCAGCAGTACCAGCAGATGCACCAGTAGAAGAACCAGCAGTAGAAGATCCAGCAGTAGAAGATCCTGCAGCTCCAGTAGAAGAACCAGCTGCAACTGATGATACTCCAACGGGGGATGACCGAATTGAAAAATTTATACAAGCCCTAGAACAAAAACCAAATATTGTACAACAAATGAAAACTATTATGTCGGTTATTAATAAAATAACAGCTGATGACGATAGAAAAAGACAAGTTGGTAAACTAATGTTATTGAAACGAGCTATAGATAAATCAGTTGCCAAAATAAATTAATTAAATTATGTCAAAAAAGTTACAAAATATAAAAGCAGTCAAAGAAATGATTGCCGGAACTCATAAGTTCCAAACTAAAAAATCAATTGGATTTTCAGATGCTAAACAAAAAGCTGAAAAAAACAGACGCCGAGATATTGGAGATGTTTGGGAAGAAAAAATTGGAACTACTCTTTATCGTATAGAACAAAAAAAGGGATTTAGGGTAAAAACTCCAGCTAATTCGGTAGCAAAAGAAGTTAGAAAAGAACTTAATTCATATCCAAATTGTAGAAAAGATTGCCGCACAACAACACATAATCATCTAGATAAAAAAATGCAAATTATACATGGAATGTGTTATGATTGTGTAATAGAGATGGAACATAAACTTCGTGTTGCTGGTACATATGAAAAATATGAACAAACAAAAATTCTAGAAAATAAAAAAGCTTGGTTAAAACGAGCGGAAGAAGATGTTAAAGCATTAAAACAAGCATATACAGAATCACAACAATATGTAACCAATGCCGACGGATTATTAGAAACATGGAACGCACAAATGACTCCTGTAGAATTCGAAGAAACAGTAGAAAAACAATTTACGGAATTTAAAAAGAACTTTTTAAATGATATAAATAAAGAAAAGGTAAATAATGATTAAAAAATATTGGAAAATTGTAATAGGAATTATCACAGGAATAATTGGAATCCTATTTATTGTATCAAAAAATAATTCAAAAAAAGCAACAAAAGCAAAAAAGAAAATTGATACAAATAATACAACTATTAATAAGTTAGACGGAAAAATAGAAGAAGTTCAAAAACAAAAAGAAGTTATTAAGAAAAAAGCATCTGTTAAGAAAACTAACATAGAAACATTAAAACAACAAAAATTAAAGCCAGTTCCAAAAAGAGTAGTAAAGAATAAAAAAGAATCAGTTAAATCTGCAGCTGCAAATATTAGAAAAAGAATTAGGAAATGAAAAATATTTTTATTATATTAATTATATGTCCATTAATAAGTATTGGACAATTAGCAGATACTTGTTTTACTAGTGATGAAATAATAGATATATCAGAAACATTAGATTCTTTATATTACACTGATTCACTTAATAATAAAATTATTACAGAACAAGATAATTTAATATCTGAATTAGAAACTATTATAAGATTTGATTCTATTGAATTAATATATACAAATACAAAATTGGAATTATTAAAAGAAAATATAGATTTGTATATTGAAAGAGAAAAACATTTAAGGCCAAAATGGTATGATCATAAAGCAATATGGTTTAGCACTGGCATATTAACTACTCTATTCACCGGAAAGATGATCGTCGAAGTTATTAATTAAATGAGCGATCAAAAAAATATAAAACAAATAGTACAAGAACAATATTTAAAATGCGCAGAAGATCCTGTTTATTTTATGCGACAATATTGCTATATTCAACATCCTACAAAAGGAAAAATTAAATTTAATTTATTTCCATTTCAAGAAGAATCATTAACAACATTACAAGAAAATCGTTACAATGTAATTCTTAAATCTAGACAGTTAGGAATATCAACATTATCTGCAGGATATGCATTATGGTCAATGTTATTCAACGAAGATTTTAATGTCTTAGTTATAGCAACAACCCAAGATGTAGCAAAAAACTTAGTAAGTAAAGTTCAAATAATGAATGAAAATTTGCCAAGTTGGTTAAAAACTAATATTATTACAAATAATAAATTATCATTAAAATTTGCAAATGGCTCACAAATTAAAGCAATTTCAAGTTCATCAACCGGTGCACGATCTGAAGCATTATCATTATTAATAGTGGATGAAGCTGCATTTATTAGAAATATTGAAGAAATTTGGGTAGCATCCCAAGCTACATTATCTACTGGTGGAGGAGCTATTGTGTTATCTACTCCAAACGGTATTGGTAATTGGTTCCATCAAACATGGGCAGACGCTGAAAATGGAATTAATGGATTTGAAACAATTAAACTAGATTGGAAATTACATCCAGAACGAGATCAACTATGGAGAAATGATCAAACTAAATTATTAGGAGAAAGAGGAGCTGCTCAAGAATGTGATTGTGATTTTATATCATCTGGTCATACTGTTGTAGATGGGGCAATTCTTCAAGAATTTGAATCAAGATGCGAAGAACCTATTGAAAAACGTGGATATGATAATGGATATTGGGTATGGGAATATCCTGATTATACAAAAAATTATATTGTTGTTGCTGATGTTGCACGTGGTGATGGCGCCGATTGGTCTACATTCCATGTTTTAGACGTAGAAACAATAACACAAGTTGCAGAATATAAAGGTAAACTACCTCCAAAAGATTTTGGAAATATGTTAGTAACCGTTGCAACCGAATGGAATAATGCATTATTAGCTATAGAAAATGCAAATATAGGCTGGGCCGCTATACAACCAGCATTAGATAGAAATTATACAAATATATTTTATACATATAAAGATGATGGGTATGTAGATTTAGAAGTTCAACTTTTAAAAGGATATGATATAAAAGACAAAACTAAAATGGTACCTGGAGTTTCTACAACTTCAAGAACAAGGCCATTAATGATATCAGCATTAGAAATGTATATGCGTGAAGGAACACCTATTATTAAATCAAGAAGATTAATACAAGAATTATTTGTATTTGTTTGGTTAAATGGAAAAGCTCAATCACAAGTAGGTTATAATGATGATTTGGTAATGGCGTATGCTATTGGGTTATGGTTACGGGATACTAGTTTAAAATTAAGACAACATGGAATTGACTTAAATAAACGAGCATTATCAAAAGTACAAAAAACAGATACTACAATTTTCACCGGAAATAATAAAGATGGGTCAAATGACACATGGAACTGGAATAACGGTGAAAATGATGAAAATTTAACATGGCTTCTGTAGTAAGTTATATTTATATATAAATAAAAAAGAAACAATATGGCGTCTTTAAGAAAACGTTTACAAAATTTATTTTCTACTAATGTAGTAGTTCGTAAATATGGTAAAGATCGACTTAAAATAGTTGATACAAATAGACTACAATCTACCGGTAATCTATCGCAAACTAGATTAGCAGATAGATATAGTAGATTACATGGATCTAGAAAACATGCAGGAGGATCATATGGTGGATATGATTCAAATCATTATGCTCAACAAAATCGTATGCAGTTATACACTGATTATGAGATGATGGATAAAGATCCTATAATATCATCAGCATTAGATATATATTCAGATGAATCATCATTAGCAGATCAATTTGGGGAAATATTAACAATTAAAACAAATAAAACTCCAATTCAAAAAATATTACATAATTTATATTATGACATATTAAATATTGACTTTAATATGTGGCCATGGATCCGAAACTTATGTAAATATGGAGATTTTTATTTAAAATTAGATATTGCAGACGGACTTGGAATAATGAGTGCTAGACCGTTTTCTGCTTATGAAATAGAAAGATTGGAAGAGTTTGATGAAGAAACTGGAGAGTATAATATTAAATTTAGACACCAGTTTACTGAAATGAGTGAATATGAAGTTTTTGAAATAGCTCACTTTAGAATGATTTCTGATTCAAATTTTTTACCGTATGGTAGATCAATGTTAGAAGGAGCAAGACAAGAATTTCAAAAATTAATGATGCTTGAAGATGCAATGTTAATTCATAGAATAATGAGAGCACCAGAAAAACGTATTTTTAAAATTGATATTGGTAATATTCCACCAAATGAAGTAGACTCATTTATGGAAACAATTATTAATAAAATGAAAAAAGTTCCATATATTGATAAAAATACAGGAAATTATAATTTAAAATTTAATTTAAATAATATGTTAGAAGATTATTATTTACCTGTAAGAGGTGGAAATAGTCAAACTCAAATAGATACACTACCAGGAATGCAATTTACTGGTATTGATGATATTGAATATGTAAAAAATAAAATGATGGCTGCTTTAAAGATACCAAAGCCATTCTTAGGATACTCTGAAGGAGTAGAAGGAAAATCAACATTAGCTTCTATGGATATTAGATTTGCTAGAACAATTGAACGAATTCAAAAAATTGTTGTATCTGAATTAGTAAAAATTGGAATTATACATTTATATTCTCAAGGATATGAAGGAGAAGATTTAGTAGGATTTGAATTAGAATTAACAGCTCCATCTATTATTTATGATCAACAAAAAGTTGCATTAATGAATGAAAAAATTCAATTGGCAACATCAATGAAAGATTCTAAGCTATTATCAGATAAATACATATATGAGTATATATTCAATATGTCCGAAGATCAGTGGTTAGAAGAACGTAATAACGTAGTAGAGGATCTAAAATTAAGATTCCGTCAAAATCAAATTGAACAAGAAGGAAATGATCCAACTATAACTGGAACATCATATGGTACACCACATGATATGGCGTCATTACATATGAGTTCAGATGATGTAGAAAATAAAGATAAAGGCGGCCGACCACCAGAAGGAATTAAATATGGACAACATAACAACGAATTTGGATGGGATCCGACTGGCGCAAAAACAATAAAACAAGGAACTAATCCTAAAAACTTTGATACGACATTTAAACCAGAACCTAGAATGAGGGGTAAAGTAACTAAAGCAACTGCAATGGAAAATGCTAGTATAATTAAAAACTTAACATCAAAAAAATCAAAAATATTAACCGAAACTGATAAAAATATAAATAATTCTTCTTCTTTATTAGACGAAGATAATATTTTATAATTAAACCCATATTTATATGAAAAGGACTATGTATTAAAGTAATGAAAAATTTAAAACATTCAAAATATAAAAATACAGCAATACTCTTTGAAATATTAGTTAGAAAATTAACTTCTGAGTCATTGACTACTGATAAATCTCTAACAATTAATATTATAAAAAAGTATTTTGGAAAAAATACAGAGTTATCTAAAGAATTACAATTATATAATTCGTTAATTAAAGAACAATTAAAATCCGAAGCTACTGTATTAGACTTTATTCGTACATGTAAAAGCGCTCATAATCATTTAAATAAAAGTGTTTTAAAAAGACAACGATATAATTTAGTTAAAGAAATTTCTGAGAATTTTAATTTCACAAAAATATCTAAAATACGAATTAATAACTATAAAACATTGGCATCTATATATAAAATATTTGAATATAATGATGTTGATAATCCAAAACAGTTATTAGAATGTAAAACAGAAATTATAGGGCATATATTAATACATACAGAGAAAAAACCTCAACTTGACACTATAATTGAAGCATATAAATCACAAAGCACTGATACACGATTATTGTCATATAAATTATTAATAGATAAATTTAACGAAAAATATTCAGGATTAAACGAAAGTCAAAAAAATCTTCTTAATCAGTATATTACACACGTTAATGATACTGAACAATTAAAACAATATTTTAGTAAAGTTATCCCGTCAATCAAAAAAGAATTAAAAGAGCAAGTATCATTAGTAACAGATAAAGCAACAAAAATTAAAATTAATGGATTATCTAAAATGTTATGCAATGTTGAAACCATACAAGTTGTTAAAGAATCTCATGTTTTATCATTATTAAGATATTATGATTTAATAACTGAATTAAAGAAAGTAAATAAATGAAATCTTTTTTAAAAGAAATAGAATCTAAGTTTAAAGAAATAAACGAAAAAGATTGGGATGGCGATGGCGAACAAGAATCTCCTAGAGATGAATATATGGGCGTCAAAGATAGAGCTATTAAAAAAGCTATGAAAAAAGAAGATGCTAAACCTGACTTCTTAGACTTAGATGGCGATGGCGATACTGAAGAAGATATGAAAAAAGCTGCTAATGAAACTATAAAAACATCAGATCCAGATGCCGCAGCAGAAATGCAAAAAAAGAATCCAGATGCTGAAATTGAATTAACAGAAGATGAATTAGATGAAATGAGTACCACTGGGGGAGTAGCTGGATATCAAACTCCAAATGCATTTACTAGACCAGGAGCTAAAAAGAAAAAATATAAATGGTCATCTGTTTCAGAAGCAATGGATCTAAAATATGAAAAATTAATTGAATCATATTCAAAGTTTTCAAGTGGTAATCCAACGTCGACTCCTACTCAAACAGTAAATAGTACTATTAAAGAAGTAGCAAAAAAATTGCAAGAAATAGAACAATTAGTTAAATATACATCTAGATTAAAAAATGAATCTGGTATAGCTGGATCAACATATAAAAAATCTACTAGTAATGCATTAAATAAAATTTCAGAAAGATTATTAAAAATTTCAGAAAGAGTAAGAAGTCTAGGAGAATAATATGAGTAAATCATTATTAGTTGAATATATGCCATTTAAACCAATTGGTAAAGTTAATGAAGATATGGGTGCCGAATTTGGAGTACCAGGAGGACTAGTTGTACAAGGAGTATTACAACGTGCTGGAGCTAAAAACCAAAACGGGAGAGTATATCCAAAAAACATACTTCAACGTGAAGCCCAAAAATATCAAAAAGAATATATTGAACAAAATAGAGCCTTAGGAGAATTAGATCATCCAGAGTCTTCAGTTGTTAATTTAAATAACGTATCTCACAATATTTTAAAAATGTGGTGGGATGGCGATGACTTAAAAGGAGCAGTTCAAATATTAGAAACTCCAAGTGGACAAATATTGAAATCTTTATTTAGTGCCGGCATTACATTAGGCATATCAAGTAGAGGATTAGGATCAGTAAAAGAATTATATAAAGAGTCAGCTGTGGAAGTTCAAGAAGATTTTGAATTAATATGTTTTGACTTTGTATCTAATCCATCAACTCATGGAGCATTTCTAAGACCAATGTCCGAGTCACATAATAAAAATTTAAAAACTAATTATTTAAAAGTAAATAAAATTATTACATCAATCTTATGTGATGATGGAAAATGTAGGATTTAATCATGAAAATAAAAGAAATATTAGAAGCATTAGAAAATGAACCAATACAAATCTCAAAAGAACAAAAGCGTGAATTTGTTGAATCTGTAAAAGAATATTCACAATTAGGAGAAGCTGTATATGGTAAAGGTAATCTTCAAGAATTGTGTGAACGTATTAAGAATATGGTTGAAATGGCTCAACAAGTAACATTAGCAGAAGGCGATTGGTTTGATGGTATTACTGTTAATCGACACATGAAAGGTTTAAATGAATCATATAAGGTGTTTGAAAAAACAGCTAAAGAAATTTCTCAACTACAAGAAAGAATGTCTGCAGCATATGAAGATATAGGACAAGGTTTAAGTAAATATTTTGAAATTAAATAATTGGATCTTTAACAAATAATTATTATAATATATAGGAAACAAATGGCAAAATTTGATAAAATGTATCACGATTTTTTTGGAATAAAACCTCAATTAAACGAAGCGGATTTAGTAAATAAGATATCTGACTACAGAGGAGGATTTCTTTATAAATTGATTGACCCAGCAACAGCTGGAAATGTAAAAGCAGATATACAAGCATTTTTAAATAAAAAAGCTATGCATGTTATTAAAACAAAATTTCAAGATGAAAATGGAAAAGGATTTTTTTATGTTAGATTGGGAGAAGATCCAGCTAAAGAATCACAACGAATACAGGGATTTATAAGTCAATTACCTGAAGTTGAAAAATTTTCATTTACATTAAAGCCAATACAAAAACAAGTTACAAAACAAACCCCAAATATATGAATAAAAAATTAAAACAACATCAAACAATTATTCCAGGACATAGTATAGGATCAAGCGTAGTTGGTAAAGATATAAACTTTGCATTACGTAATTGGAAACGAAAATTAAAATTTGCAGACACATTAACTATTCTTAAAGAGAAAAAAGAATTTATTAAACCTAGTGTTATAAAAAGACAACAAATGATTCAAGCTAGTTATAAACAACGAATGCAATCATTAAATGACCAAGAATAAATAGCAGCTCGTTAGCATCTATTAATATAATAAAAGCCCTAGCAGAAATGTTGGGGCTTTTTTACTGTTTTTTTTACTTTACCTATATTTATTTAAAATACGTTATTAATCTATATAGCGTCATATAATAATATAATCTTATTAAGATTCACAATAATCTTATTTCCAAAACATAAATTTAAGGAGAAAACAATGGCAAAATCTGATTTGCTTAAAGAAGCAATCGCAGATGCTAAAGCTGTTAAAGAAACGGCATTAGCAAACGCAAAGATAGCACTAGAAGAAGCTTTTGCACCTAGAATTCATGGTATGTTATCCGCAAAGTTATCTGAAGAATTAGACGACGAAGATATGGACGAACCTACACCAGAACCAACTATGGAACATGACGTAATGTATGAACCAAAAGGCGAAGAAGGAATGGGATCTGAAATGGACATGGAAGCACCTGCACCAGAAATGGATACAGAAATTGATATGGAAGCACCTGCCCCAAATATGGACGCACCTGCTGACGAAGAAATGTCAATGGAAGGTATGTATATGAAGGATGAGGATGAAAATCCTGCAGACGCTGATTCAATGATGGCACCGGATGAAGACCTAGAACTAGAAGCAATAATTCGTGAACTAGAAGAAGACTTAGACGAAGAAATGGATCCAGAAGAAACAATTGAAGAAGATGCATATAATAAAGATGCAGCTGATTCAACTGATTCAAAGGGTAATGATCTTATGGCTGGTGCTTCAGGAATGAAAAATGAAGAATTTAATATAGACGAAATCATCGAAGAAATTTTATCTGAAGATGACGAAGCTGTAGTAACAGAAGAAGAAGATGAGAAAGACGAACCAAAAGAAAAAATGGAAGAAATCTCAAATGAACTTACTGAAGCTTATAATACTATTCATTCTTTAAAAGACACGATTAACGAAGTTAATCTTTTAAATGCAAAACTTCTTTATACCAACAAATTATTCAGAAATTTTGAATTATCAGAAAATCAAAAAATGACTGTAATTGAAAATTTTGATAGAGCTGGTAATACAAGAGAAGTAAAATTAGTGTTTAGTACGTTAGCTGAGAGTTTTCAACTTCCTGTTAAAAAGAAAAAGATTGTGAAAGAAAGTTTCGCATCTAAAGCTTCAGGAACAACAGCTCCAAGTAACAAAACTAAACAAATTATTAATGAAGGCAACCAATTAGCTAATCGTTGGAAACAATTAGCCGGTTTGCTTTAAACAAGAAAGAAAAATAAAAATGGAAATTTCATCTTTATTAGAAGACAATAATCCTTCCCAAAGAAATGCTGCTAAAGGTTTAGTATCAAAATGGGAAAGAACAGGACTTCTTGAAGGATTAGATGGAGATACTCAAAGATCTGGTATGTCGCAATTGCTTGAAAATCAAGCTAGACAATTAGTGAAAGAAGCTTCATCTAGTGGTACATCTGCTAACTCTGAAGAGTGGGCTGGTGTAGCTTTACCATTGGTAAGAAGAATATTTGCTGAATTTGCAGCAAAAGAATTCGTCTCTGTACAACCAATGAATTTACCTTCAGGACTAGTATTTTATCTAGATTTTAAATACGGTACCGCACAACCAGGCTTTAATACAACTGGTGGTACATCAAATGAGTTTAAATTTGGTTCTCCAAATGCTGACAACTCTATGTTTGGTGTAACATCTGCTGACACAGCTTCTGGTGGTTTATATGGTGCAGGTAGATTTGGATACTCACTTAACGAAACAGCATCAGGTGCTGGTGTAGGTGGATTTGGACTTAATGTAACAGTTGCTAGTGCAACTTCTGCATCTATGAATTTTGATAGTAGTGTTACCGGTTTAGGTAAAAATACTGTTGAACATAGAATAATACAAGTACCTACAACATCATTATCAGGATCAGACCTTACAGCAGTAAGATCATTTACAATTACATCACAATCAAGTGCTACCGCATTTTCAACATTCCCAGCTTTTACAAGAGTTGTTGGCGGAAATGTAGAATTTGTAGTAACTGGATCAGGTGCACTTTTAAATACAAATGCTGCCCATAGAGGATTTACAGTAAAGTATAGTAAACAACCAACTGATATTACAAGAGGTGATTTCGAAGATGCTAATCCATTCGCTGGTGGCGGTGCCAACAACGGTGGTATTGACAAAGGTGATGATATTAATATTCCTGAAGTTAATCTTGAAATGCAGTCAGACCCAATTGTCGCTAAGACAAGAAAGTTAAAAGCTGTATGGACTCCAGAATTTGCTCAAGATTTGAATGCATATCATTCAATTGATGCAGAAGCTGAGTTAACTTCAATGCTAAGTGAATATGTATCAATGGAAATTGATCTTGAAATATTAGATATGTTAATCAATGGCGCAGTAACAACTGAGTATTGGTCAGCTGTATCTAATCAATTTGTAAATGCCGCTGGAACAGCCTTCGTAGGAAAAGCTGTTGCTGATGGTGGATTTTATAATACACAAGGAGAGTGGTTCCAAACTTTAGGAACTAAACTTCAAAAAGTATCTAATAAGATTCATCAAAAAACCCTAAGGGGTGGCGCTAATTTCTTAGTAACATCACCTGCTGTCGCAACTATCCTAGAATCAATTCCTGGATTTGCTGCCGACACAGATGGTACTAAAATGGAATTTGCTGCTGGTGTTCAAAAAATTGGTGCAATCAATAATAGATACACAGTATATAAGAATCCATACATGAAAGAAAACGTAATCCTTATGGGTTATAGAGGAGCTCAATTCCTTGAAACTGGTGCAGTTTATGCTCCATACGTACCTTTGATTATGACTCCACTAGTATACGATCCTGTTAATTTCACCCCAAGAAAAGGTGTAATGACAAGATATGCTAAGAAAATGGTAAGACCAGAATTCTACGGTAAAGTATATGTTGCTGGATTAGATTCAGTTTAATAGTTTTAATAACTAATTAAATTTTATTTAACTATAATAAGTAAGAAGGGATGATTTTGTCATCCCTTTCTTACTGTTTTGATATTTATTATAAAGAAAAAGTATTATGGCAGTACCAAGAACAAAATACTCTATGCAAATGCGAATCCGATATAAAGGTAATCTTGTTGATGTATTAGATAGAATACGTGCAATACGTATGGTATTAATGGTTCATATAGAACAAGACTTAGGAAAAGGATCTGAATTAATAACAGTCAAGATTATGACACCATATCCAGGAATTAAATCATTCCAAGCAATAAGAAAATTAGGTGTAGGAAAAATAGAAACTTTAGAACAGATTCAATTATTAGAAACCACATTAACTAAACTTCAATAATATTTATATATAAAGGAATATATTAAATGGCAGATTATAGTGAAAATAAACCAATTTGGCCTGGAAGCTCATCGTTTCAAACAGGATCAACCCCATTTGGCTTTTTTGATAATGATACCATGTTTCAAACTCAAGCAGATGCATTTGCAAAGTTTGCAGCACAAAATGTTGGATATCCAATCATGGATGTCGAATTAATAGATATAAATTTTTATACAGCATTCGAATCTGCAGTAATTGAATATTCAAATCAAGTAAATCAAGTAAATATTACAAATAACTTATTAAGTACATTAGGAATACAAACAGGGTCTGACTTTTTAGTAAGTCAAAGTTTATCAAACACATTGGTAGGATCTTCATTATCATATGTTACAAAATTATCTAAAACATATGGCGCAGAAGCTGATTCTGGCGGACATGACAAATGGTATACTGCTAAAGTAAAAACTTCGCCAGGCGTTCAAAATTATAGTATAAGAACAGCTGTATCTGAATCTGGATTACCATTAGATGACTCTAGTTCAATTGAAATTAAACGAGTGTTACATAATGTACCACCTGCAATTATAAGATATTTTGATCCATTTGTTGGAACTGGGTTAGGTTCACAAAATTTATTAGACTCAATGGACTTTGGAGGATTTTCTCCATCTGTTAATTTTATGATGATGCCATTACACCAAGATTTATTAAGAATACAAACTATCGAATTTAATGATAGAATAAGAAAATCCCATTGGTCATTTGAAATACATGGCGATGATATAAAAATATTTCCAGTACCATCTACATCTGGTTCAATTGCAGATTTACATTTTGATTCTTTTTATGTAGAATACATATATGAAGAGAAAAAAGCAGATCAGTCTGTATTATTTGGTAATACTGCAGTAATGAACAATGTAATAAGTGATGCATCAAATATACCATATACATATCAGCAATTTAGTCACATTAATGATATGGGTAGAGCTTGGATTATTAAATATGGATTAGCAGTAATTAAAGAAATGTTAGGATATGTTAGAGGAAAATATTCAACCGTACCAATACCAAACTCAGAAGTAACATTAAACGGCACTGAATTAGTATCACAAGGACAATCAGAAAAAGATACACTAATTACTCAACTTAGAGAATTTCTAGAAAAAATGACAAAAGAAAGTATGATGACAAGACAACAAGCAGAAAATGATGCAATGAATGAAGTATTGTCTAGAGTACCAACAAAAATATATATAGGATAATTATGGCATTATTTGGCACACAACGAGACGCAAAATTTCTAGCTTCAATTAATGCAGAACTATTGAATGCAATTATTGACACTGAAATTGAATTCTATAAATTAGTAGTTGAACAATCAAATTCAAATATATATGGTGAATCCACATCTAAAACATATTTTGATTCTATTTTAATTCCAGTACTTATAACAAAAGAAACTAAAAATGCAAATATGGATGAGTTTGGCCATTCATATAATCGTACAGCACAATTTGGCATTTCTAGAGATATATTAGAAAGAGCTGGATTTTATCCTGAGGTTGGCGATATTGTAAAATGGGATTCTGAATTTTATGAATTAGACAATGTAGATGCAAATCAATATTTTGCAGGGAAGAATCCAGATACATGGCCTAATGGTAGTGAGTTTGGATATAGTGTATCTGTTGTATGTGATTCTCATGTAACAAGACAAACCCCAACTAATATTAGAAAAATGAGATTTGGATCTACAAATGACGAACCATCATATAAAGGATTTAATTAATGTCTAGAGTCAATCGACAAAATATTGATAGAAAAACTAATAAGCCATCTTTAAAGCGTACTGAATCTTCTAGAGACGATCAAGTATTAAATAGAGCTAATGAAACACGTAGAGATGATGATGTAGTTAAAACTCCTAAACGTACTGTATATGATATAGATTATGCAATAAAATGGTTTATTGAAAATGAAATACAACCACAAGTAGAAGCAAATGGAGAATTAATAGATGTGCCAGTTATATATTCAAACGGAGAAAAATGGGACAATGTTCGAAGATTGGGATATTTGCGTGACGAAAAAGGAATGTTACAATCTCCATTAATTATGCTTAAGCGTAATTCATTACAAGAACGTGACACATTAAAAAAACTAGATATAAATAGACCTGCAGACGGAAATCAAATAATATATAAAAATAGTTATAATAAAAGAAATAAATATCGAGATGAAATATTTCCAACTCCAGCTAATGAACCAATTGAATCTGCAGAATTATTTGCAATTAATATACCAGAATATGTAGATATAGAATATGACTTATTAATATGGACAGACTTTACTACACAATTAAATGCGTTAGTTGAACAAATTATGCCATATGGTACATTTGCTTGGGGAAATGATTTTAATAAATATAGAACATTTATTAGAAGTTTAAACTTTGAAACTATAAATACAGTAGGAGAAGATAGATTAGTTAGATGCACAATGCCACTTACTGTTAATGGTACATTAATGGCAGAACAAGAATATAGAAAATCTACAATACAAAAAAGATACTCTATAAAGCAAGTACAATGGCAAGGCGTAATTAGTGGGTCATCACAATTACCACCAAATCAATTACAAATAAATAGAAATGACTAAATACTTTATTTGAATATATATTTGATTAATGAAAATAATTATATATAATATATAATAAGAAACAATAAGAATTAAAAAGAAGTTATAATAACATGGCAACAAAAAAATTAGAGAAAATAGATATAGATGCAATGACTAATATCAGAGTACAATATCAAGAAAATAATTCTAAATTAGGAATGATAACAGCTGACGAATATTTTATCGATCAACAATTAACACAACTGACAAATGCAAAATCAGAATGTTTTGAAATATTAAATACATTACGTGGTGATGAGCAAGAATTAGTAAAGAAATTAGAAGACAAATATGGCGAAGGTCAAATAAATTTAGAAGAGGGTATATTTATTCCAAAATCATGAGGTTTTGAGTATTTTACTTATATTTATAATAAAAAATTAATGGGAGAATTTTAATGGCAGAAAGAATAGTATCGCCTGGTGTATTTACTAATGAAAAAGATCAATCCTTTTTACAAAGAGGAGTTAGTGAAATTGGAGCATCAATAATTGGGACAACAATAAAAGGTCCTGCGCAAATTCCAACAAAAGTAAATTCGTTTTCCGAGTTTCAAGAAATATTTGGCGGATATACCGATGAATCATATGTACCATTTACAGTACAAGAGTATTTAAAGAATGCTGGTGTAATGACTGTTACAAGATTATTATATGAAGACGGTTATCAATTAGACAACGGTAGTATAGCTATATTAGCTGGATCTGCTAGTGTCGGACCAATTGTTACTCATGTATTACATCCAACTGCACCTGTATCTACTGTAGGAGCTGGAAATAATGTATTTCAAACATCTTTGTTGACCTCTAACGATTCCGGCAGTTTTGTATTAAGTATATCTGGATCATTTACAAATGATTCTTCACTACCTGGATTTAGTGGAGCATATTTACAAGAAATAGGAATAAGTTCTTCTATTGACTCAACTAAAAATAATTACATAACAAAAATATTTGGTACTAATCCAAAAGGGGTTAATTATCCAGTATATGTACAATATGAAAATACGGCAGCAACTAGTTTATTTAATAACATGGCTGGGGTAACAATGTCTATAGGTATAAACAATTTATCATTGCTTCAAGACTTTCAACCAGGAACAACACCATTTATTACATCACAAAAAATAGGTACGACATCAGTTAATCTATTTAAAATGCATACATTGTCACATGGTAACGCAGAAAATGTAGATGTTAAAATTGGTATTAGGGATGTTAGAGTAGCGTCTGAAGTAGCAGATCCAAATGGATATGGTACATTTACAGTAGAAATAAGAAAAGTAAATAATGTTAATATACCTAATTCACCGTTTGATTCTGACGACACTGATAAAACACCAGATATAGTAGAATCATTTACAAATTGTAATTTAGACCCTGATTCACCAAATTACATTGCAAGAAAAATTGGAGATCAATTTATAACAATTAACTCTGAAGGAAAAATTAGAGATAATGGAGAATATCCAAATGCATCTAGTTATGTAAGAGTTGAAGTTACTAACAGTGTTAAAGAAAAAACATTAAATAAGATACTAGTACCATTTGGATCTAGAGCATTAAGTTCTCCAATACCAGATGCATCAGGATCTGGAGTAGACGGAACACAAAGTTTAATATCGGCATCAATGTCATTAACACAAACAATTGGCGGATCATTTAGTGGTAAAAACTTCCATGGATTTGATTTTACAAATTTAAATAACTTAAATTATTTAGCTCCACTCCCAACTACTGGTATAACGACTGCATCAAATTCAGATTTTTATTTAGGAGACGTTAGTCAATCTAGTGGCGCAAATTTCCCAAGTGTGTTATCACCATATACCGGATCTATTCAAAATGTATTAGATGCCAATACAATTGGTTCTAATGTAGCTTTACAAACTAGAAAATTTATGGTACCATTTCAAGGTGGATTTGATGGCGCAAGGCCAAATTTACCTAAATTATCTGGAACAAATATAACAGCTACAAATACATTTGGATTTGATTGCTCTGGCAATTCTACCACAGGTACTAAAGCATATAGGAAAGCGTTTGCAGCTTTAAGTAATACGGATTTCTATGATATTAATATGTTATTAACACCTGGTATATTGCATAGTAAACATCCAAATGTAACTGCAGAAGCTAGACAAATGGCAGAAGAAAGACAAGACACATTTTATGTAATGGATGTACCTGCATTAACAGATAGTATTACAACCACTATTAATAATGTAACTAGTTTAGATTCTAATTATTCAGCAACATATTTTCCATGGGTAAGAATAATTGATCCAGCAAAAAATAAACCAATATTTGTACCACCGTCGGTATTAGTACCTGGAGCATTATCATTTAATGATGCAACATCAGCACCATGGTATGCCCCCGCAGGTTTGAATAGAGGTGGACTAACAGCGGCAATTAATACTTATGAAAAATTAACCCAGGCAGATAGAGACTCGTTGTACGAAGCTAGAATTAACCCAATAGCAAACTTCCCTAATCAAGGAATATGTATATGGGGACAGAAAACATTACAATCTAGACCAAGTGCTTTAGACAGAGTTAATGTTAGAAGATTATTAATAACAGTTAAGAAATTTATAGCATCTGCAACTAAGTTTTTAGTATTTGAACAAAATACGGATGCAACTAGATTAAGATTTTTAAGTATTGTTAATCCTTATTTAGAAGGAGTAAGATCGCAGCAAGGTTTGAGTGCGTTTAGAGTAGTAATGGATGACACAAATAATACACCAGATCTAATAGATCAAAATATATTATATGGTCAAATATTTTTACAACCAACTAGAACGGCAGAATTTATTGTCTTAGACTTTAATATTCAACCAACTGGTGCTTCATTCCCTGAATAGAAATTAGATTAAGTAATATTTATATAAAAAGAACATAGGAATATAAAATGGCATTAGAACAAAATTTACCCGGTATTAATCAAAATGATTTATTTTTGAATGCATTTGATTGGGAACCAAAAATGGCCAATAGGTTTATTATGTATATTGGAGATATTCCAAGTTATATAATAAAAGCTGCAGCTAGACCATCTTTAACAAATGGAGAAGTAGTATTAGACCATATCAACATTGATAGAAAAGTTAAAGGAAAGACTAGATGGAATGATGTAGCTATTACATTGTATGATCCTATAGTTCCTTCTGGAGCACAAGCTGTCATGGAATGGGTTAGACTTCATCATGAATCATTAACTGGTAGAGATGGATATAGTACTCAATATAAAAAGGATATAACATTTCATTCTTTATCTCCAACGGGAGAAAAAATAGAAGAATGGACATTGAAAGGTGCATTTATATTAGATACTAATTTTGGTCAAATGGATTGGGGTACAGAAGAATCTGTACAAATTGAAATGACATTGAAATATGATTATGCAGTCTTAGAATATTAATTTATTTATTATAGTGGGAGTAGTTTTTACTCCCATTTTTACTGTTTAATATATTTATAATAAAGAATAAAGGAGTTACAATGGCAAAACACACCGATCGTTATCAAAACGACAATTTAATAAATCTAGCTAAAAACAAATACGAAGAAAAAAATCGAGGCACTATACCTTCTGAAATTATAACATTAACAAGCGAAGGAAAAATTTATCCACATTCTAGTCCATTAGCTTCTGGCAAAATAGAAATGAGATATATGACTGCATATGATGAAGATATTTTAACTAACTCATCATATGTTAAAGAAGGAATAGTTTTAGATAAATTATTAGAATCTTTAATAATTACAGATATTAATTTAGATGATATAGCTCAAGTTGATAAAGATGGATTAATTTTAAACGCTCGTATATTAAGTTACGGCGCAGAATATCCAGTTGTAGTTACAGACCCAAAATCTGGCAAAAAACTAGACCAAACGATTGATTTATCTAAAATTAAAACAAAAACAATTGACATTCAATCAGATGAAAAAGGAGAATTTGAGTATACTATTAGTAAACATACTATAAAATTTAAATTCCCAACTAATTCTCAATCACAAACTGTGTCTACTATAAGTGAATATTTAGAGCAAACTATAGTTGAAGTAAATACGTCCCGGGACATAAATGACATAAAACATTTCATACGTTATGAATTTCTAGCAAAAGATAGTAAAGAATTTCAAAAATATATAATAGATAACACCCCAATGGTTTTACTAGAATATGAGTTTGTAGGTGAAGACGGAGGCGCCTTTACTGCCGGGTTTCAAGTTGGCACCAACTTTTTTTGGATTTAAAACATCGGATCGACCAAAATTACATGACACTATATTTGAATTAATATGGGCAGGCGAAGGTAGATGGGATTGGAATACTATATATAATATGCCAGTATTCCTTAGAAATTTTTATATACGCAAATTAAATAAAATGTATGATCAAAAAAAAGAAGCACAACAAAAAGCTAAAAGTAAACCTTCTAAATCAAAAGTCATAAAATCTCCATTGTAAATATTTATAATAAAGAGATTTATATGCACATCCCTCATAATTACATAACTTTATTGAAACAATTTCCTAGTACTGGCCAGAAGAAAACTCAAAAACAAAAAGACGAAGCTCAGACCAAAGCTGAAATTGAAGTACAAAAAGAGCAAATTAATACCGTAGGCACTGTTAAAGCTTTAGAAAAAGCATTTGATCAATTAACCACTACTCAAGCTAGAAATTCAATAGGTTTAGAAAAATTAGTCGGACAGCAAGAACAATTAGGCAAAACAATTCTAAATGCTGCACAACAGTCGACCTTCTTAGAACAACGAAACAGAGAATTAAATAAAACTTTTAAAATAAGTTCTGTAGCAGCTGCAGGTTTAGGAGATCGATTTGACACAATAGCTGACTCTATAGGTACTGGCGGTAAACAAATACGAAAATATGCTCAAGAATTAAATACATTACTTCCATTACAGGCCGCAAATATTACTAAAAACGATAAAGCTACTAGTACAATGAATAAGTTTGGTAAGCAATTACTAACTACCGGAAAGTATTTTCGAGAAAATTTTGGAATGGGTGCAGAATCAGTACAAGGATTTGCTAGATTTGCTGCAAC
>Ga0209482_1000836_pt1 | contig 24483 bp, 17 predicted proteins | sample CoawatmetaG10DNA_FD_187512 | JGI IMG/M metagenome (GOLD analysis project Ga0209482, IMG submission 187512) | Marine microbial communities from the West Antarctic Peninsula - Coastal water metaG104-DNA (SPAdes) (version 2) | ecosystem: Environmental > Aquatic > Marine > Coastal ...
AAGTCATCTTGCTAGGTCTAGCCCAAAGGCATTGTACATACCAGATAGGTTCGAAAAGCATTAACGCATTTTAAAGAACGGTCTTATAGGGATGTCGTTAAGAAAAACATAGTAACAATGATGGAGCGTTTACTTAAAATAGAGTAATGAAGAGTCTCCGTAGCTCAGGAATCTATAGGCGTTGTCCAGACCATGCTGGTAAACCGCTTTCCACGAATCGCCTATTCCAGCACTAACTAATAGTAGTAAGGTAGAGCCCGGTTGGTGAAAATTAGTAAGGATGCCTCGCACTGATTTTATCTGATACCCAGGACGAATCATGAGCTGTGTTTTTAAGGAGATGGACTGAAGGTCGCGCTGTTTTAACTCATGCAGTAAAGCTTTAAAGCATTCACTTGTAGTTCTTTCCTGCGGTAAAGCATAAGCGTCGAACTGGCCCAATGGTTCTAGTCGTCCATGGGTAAATAAGTTATTTCCTATCCAATGACAGCTTTCTAGGGTACGCAGGCTGGTCGTACCTACAGCGAACTTAGGGCCTTCGTGGTCTAAGTATTGCTGTAGCCAAGTCTGTGTGATTAGAATCTCCTCTGCATGCATGTCATGGGCATTGATGTCGCCATCGCTGAGAGGTTTGAAGGTACCGGCACCCACATGTAAGGTGAGTTCCATTCGCTCGTGGCCAAGCATATTCATTCGTTGAAACACGTCTTGAGTAAAATGTAATCCTGCGGTGGGAGCAGCCACTGATCCATTATTTTCGGCGTAAACAGTCTGGTAGCGGTCAATATCATTTGCTTCGGCTTCCCTGTTCATATAGGGCGGAAGGGGGATCTTGCCTGCCTGTTCTAAAATGACTGAAAATGAAGTGTTGGTGTCCCATTCAAAAAGGACCACAAAGACATTTCCAAGGCGCTCTTTTCTGTGAGCTTTGAGAACTATTCCGCCAGGAAGAACCAATTCTAAAGCATGGTTTTTCCATTTTTTAAGATTGCCAATAAGGCATTCGAAAAGCACGGAACCTTGAGCATTCATACTTTCTTCCACGCTTTGTCCATGTGGTGTTAAGCAGAAAATTTCTATAGGTTTGGCTCCCTGGGTTTTTATAAAATGTAAACGGGCCCTGATTACGCGTGTATTGTTGAAAATCAATTGACTCTTGCTAGGAATGAGTACTGGCAAATCTTTAAACAGCCTGTCTTCTATCTTTCCATCAAAGACAAGCAGCTTACTTTCGTCCCTCTGCGCCAATGGATAGGTGGCTATGCGCTCCTCTGGCAAATCATATTCAAAATCAGATTTTCTCATGTTATCTTCCTTAACAAATACAAATTTAAGGTTCGTTACTTTAGCAAAGCGAAACAATCTTGAATGGGCAAGCGAATAATAATCTCCACGACGAACGATATCACCACTGACAACAGGGTAAATAAGGTTGCTTTACTACTGCTTAGTCTTGGCTATCAAGTGCATTGGATCGGAAGAATTCTGCCGGGTTCATCCCCTTTGAATCGCCCATACAAGACGACAAGGATGCGATTAATTTTTAAAAGCGGTGGTCTGTTTTATGCGGAGTTTCAAGTCAGATTGTTTTTTAAATTACTAGTCCACAGGCCTGGAATTTTACTGTCTAATGATTTAGACACCTTATTGCCTAATTTTTTGATAGCTCGACTTTTGCGAATACCATTGGTATACGATTCTCACGAGTATTTCTGTGGAGTTCCGGAAATTCAAGAACGTTGGGTAAAAAAAATATGGTTAACTCTAGAACGATTTATTTTCCCCCGCCTTGAGCACATTTGGACGGTTAACGAAAGCATTGCCGAGTTGTATGAGTCTGATTACGGGAAGCGACCTCGTGTATTCCGGAATATATCCCCAATCCCAACTGTTGAAAAAGTAAGTAGAACATCATTAGGATTGCCTGAGCAAGGCTTCATCGCTATTAATCAAGGTTCAGGAATGAATGTAGATCGGGGTCTCGAAGAGGCGCTGGAAGCCATTTCTGGTATGCCTGATTGGCGATTATTACTGGTAGGAAGTGGAGATGCTATTCCAGCCCTAAAACTTAAGGTGCAGGATAAAGGATGGTCTGATAAAGTTATATTTATCGGCCGTGTGCCGTATGCAACTCTTTTGCAGTACACAAGATGCGCAGATGTTGGCTTAAGTTTAGATAAAGACACGAACATAAACTATAGATTTAGTTTGCCGAATAAACTATTTGATTACTTGCATTGTGACTTGCCCGTAGTGACGTCCAAGGTAAGAGAAGTAGCTAAAATTGTCGAAGGATTTGGTATTGGACTAACGGTTAACCCTGAGGATATTGATGCTTTGAAAAGTTCAATAACATCGGTGGTGGCGTCAAGGAAGTCTTACTGTGCAGCCATAAAAAAGGCTCAAAAATCTTTGACTTGGGAGATAGAGCAAGTTCCACTTAGGGCATTTTACGCCCAATTTTTATAGGGTGATTGGACAATCGTAGAATTTTATATACATCATATAAAAACAATGGTGGATACTTAGAGGACAACGCTCTTTTTATGCTTGCTCCAAACAAGGTGTTTAGTGCTTTGATCACCAGCTGTAACTTAAATTTTCTAAGGGTAGTATAGGTTTTAAATAATGCAACATTCTCATCAATTTTACCTGCGTTAATGAGTTGGGCTAATCCATCCACGGCTTGCTCAGTTTTGTCCATAAAAACATCGTTTTCATCAATGCCAATATGGTACGCAGGATTGTCGATATGCAGAATAGAGGCACATCTGTATCGCAATTGCTGTCCGAACATGGTGTCTTCGTGTCCATAACCTTGAATGGTCTCATCAAAACCTACTTCCAGGAACAGACTTCGGGTAATAAGAAAGTTAAACGCAGAAAAACTATCGTAGATATTCTTAGACCTGAATTTAGGGGTCCGCTCTTCCTTAAGTATTCCTATTTTAGACCTAAGGTGGTTCTCCTTAAAGTCTCTTCGGTATGCAGTGCCTCCCACAATCACGCTCGCTTGCGCTGCATCTTTACAGTAATTATAGAGGAACGATGTAGCTGTAGGTAGAGCGTCGGCATCTAAAAACAGTAAGTATTTCCCTGTTGATTTTTGAGCTAATTCGTTTCTGTTCAACGAACGTCCTTTCGTATTGCTGTGAAAATAAAGGCACTTTCCATGTTCTTGCCATACGGTCGCCTTTGAATGTGGAGAGGGAAATTGGTCGGAGATTAAAATCTCTACAGACCAACCCGCTGGTAGTCCAAAGTGAATACAGCGGGACAACTCACTTAATAATTCACTCACGTCATCGCCAAAAGAGGCAATACATATACTCATTGAATGATGAGGAAAGTGGTCCATATAGATTAGAAATTTTGAACCATGGTATCATGCACGGATCCTTGGTCCACTTTAAGCGTTCTGTTCGAATATTTATGAATCAACTGAAAGTCGTGAGTAGCCATTAAAACCGCTTTGTTTTGGTCTACTAAACCAAGCAGTAATGACATGATTTCTTCGGAAGTTCGAGGATCTAAATTTCCCGTAGGTTCATCAGCTAAGATGACCTTAGGATCATTTAATAATGCTCTTGCGATGGAGACTCTTTGCTGCTCTCCGCCTGATATTTCAAAGGTGCTCTTGTGTTTCTTATGCTGCATGCCTACCATGGAGAGTACTTCTATTATACGCGTGGATCGCTTGTCTTTGTCTTTCCAGCCGGTTGCTCTAAGAACGAAATCTAGGTTGTCAGCGACGCTTCGGTCACTCAGGAGTTGAAAGTCTTGAAAGACAATGCCTAAATCTCTTCTCAGCGCAGGGATGTCCTTATCCTTTAGAGTAGATAAATTATGCTCTCCAACACTTCCTGTACCCTGGGTAAGGGGGAGGTCACCATATAGGGTTTTGAGTACGGAGCTTTTTCCAGAGCCTGTTTGGCCAATCAGGTAAACAAATTCTCCCGCGTCAATATTAAAACTGACATCACTAAGCACTAGGTGGTTTCCTTGGAAAATATTTGCGTCTTTCAGTTGAATCAATGACATGTCGTTGGTATAGCTAAAGTTGAACCTGCGATTCAAAGGTATAAGAAATACCAAACGAACACCATGGAGCGTTTTTTAGATGTGAATAACTCCATTGAATTAACCTTTTGTAAGCATGCAAGCCCCATTGGGTAGGGTTATTTTTAAGGATAAACCAAAACGATATGAGAAAAGTATTCTCGATGGCATTTGTCTTCCTATGCTCATTAAGTGTTTTTGCACAGCAAACTTCTTTAGAACAAGGAGAAGAGGCCACGTATAACACCAGTGTGGATCTTTTTAATGACGGATTGTATGCCGCAGCGCGCGTCGGCTTTGATGAGTTGTTGTCTTCTGATTTACCTACGCAGAGCTTCTTGAAAGAGCAGGGTAGCTTTTATAGAGCCTTGTGTGCATTGTATCTCATGAATGAGAACAGCGAGTATTTCTTGACCCACTTTGCGCAGACCTATCCATTGAGTCCACGTTGGCAAGAAGCCCATGTCACGGCGGCGAATTATTACTTCAACAACCGTCGGTACAAGAAGGTGGTGCAATGGCTTGGTGCTATAGATGCAGCAGATGTTACAAAAGCATTCCGTAGTGAATATTACTTCAAGTTGGCCTACAGCCAGCTGATGATTAAAGATGTTGAAAAAGCACGTAACTTATTTTTTCAAGGAACCGAATATAAAGGAGAATACCAGAGCCATCATCGTTATTATTACGGGCACATTGCTTATCAGGCAGAGCAGTACTCTACCGCAATGGCGCAGTTTAAACTTTTGATTGGTGACGAGAAGTTTGGCGGTGTTGTGCCTTACTACTTGAGTCAGATCTACTATAAAACCGGAGATATTGAGGAATTACTTCGTGTAGGAGAATCCTTGCTTTCTCAAGCCGTGCCAAGCCGCGCCGCTGAAGTCGCCAAATTAATAGGGGAGGGTTACTACCAGAAGTCGAATTGGCTGCAAGCAGTCTTGTATTTAGAGAAGCATAAGGAATTAGGTGGAAGGTTAGCTATTCAGGACCACTATAAATTAGGGTTTGTTTTGTACAAAACACGCCGGTATTCTGAGGCTATTCAGGAGTTTAGTAAAATTGACAACCGTGGGGACGCATTGGGTCAAAGTGCTTTCTATCACTTGGCAGATTGTTATTTAAAAGTTGATAAAAAGACGGAGGCACAAACAGCGTTTTTTAAAGCGAGTCAAAGTGGAGACGATATTCGATTGAGAGAAGACGCATATTTTAACTATGCTAAATTAGCCTATGACAGTAGTACTCCTTTTGAACAGCCACTGGATATCTTTAAGGAGTTCCTTCAAAAGTATCCAAACAGCAAGCATCGCCAAGAGGCCAATGAGTTTTTAGCGAACTTATATTTAAACTCTAAGGACTATCAAAATGCCTTAAAGGCTATATCGGCGGCAGGTTTGGAGCAGCCAACCATGCAAGGTGCCTATCAAAAGGTATCTTATTTTAGAGCAGTTCAGCACTTTAATGCCATTCAGTATACTGCCGCGAAAAAACTCTTCTTGAAATCCCTGGAGTATCCTATGAATAATGTGTATTCTGCTCTAGCCCATTACTGGTTAGCGGAAATCGCTTTTCGTGCTGATGACTTTGAGGGAACATTGGTAGAGTTGTCTAAGTTTCAGGCAACCCCTGGCTCCGCTACATTGAGTCAATATAAAAGAAGTCTTTACAGCAAGGCTTATGCGCATTTTTCTAAAGAGGATTACACTAAATCCGCCACGGCATTTCGCCTCTTTTTAGGTCAGCAAAAACCAAACACAAAGCTGGCGAATGATGCGGAATTACGTCTGGCAGATTCGTATTTCATGACTGGGCAATATGGTAATGCGATTAATTATTACCAAACCTACTTGGGCCGGAATGTACCTGATGCGGATTATGCGAGTTTCCAGCAAAGTTTGTGTTTTGGTTTAGTTGATGAGTCGGAGAAAAAGGCACGTTCCTTAGAACAATTGGTAAAGCGTTATCCAAATTCGGTATATGCTACAGATGCCTATTTCGAATTAGGGGAGACTTACATGAAAATGGATCAAAACAAACAGGCGAGTCAAATCTTCACCTCGTTTATTGCAGATTACCCTAAATCTAGATTTATTAAGAATGCACACATTGCATTGGGATTGATTTATCGAATTCAAGGTAATGGCCAGGATGCGTTGACTGCATTTAAAAAAGTAGTGGAAGATTACCCCAACACTTCTGAAAGTAGAGAGGCTCTTGGGCTAGCCAAAATCCAATACTCAGAGCTCGATCAGCTCACGGATTATGTGGATTGGATTCAAAACCTTACAGGTACGGAAATAGGTCAAGGCCAGTTGGATTCTACGCTATACAATGGCGCTTATGACCGTTATAGCTTTGGTGACTATCCCGCGGCTCTAAAGGGGATGCAGGATTATCTATCTAAATTTCCAGACGGGATTTTCAGGGTGCCTGCAAATTATTATTTAGCGCAATGTGCCTTCAATGATGGCCTAGATAGTATTGCCCGTGAAGCCTATGAATTTGTTGCATCTTCTGGAGAATTGAGTTTTCGAAAACAAACGGTAGAACGATTGGCTAGTTTGTTTTATGCAGAACAAAACTTTCAAAAGGCGTTCTTTTACTACCAGCAGGTATTGGGGTTAGTAGGTAATGCTGATGAGGGCCGTAGGGCTCGTCTTGGTCTGATGCGTTGTGCAAAGTCTATACAAAACACAGCGGTCATTCTGCAGTATGCAGAAAGCTTGCTGCAGGATGAGGGGCTCCCAGGTGACTGGAGAACAGAGGCCTTACTCAATGCAGCGCGAAGTGCATTTGAATTGGGTGACAGTGCAAACGCTAAACTGTATTTTACTCAGGTGAAAAACGAGGTTAAGGGCGAGGCCCAGGCGGAAGCTTCCTATGTACTCTCTGAATTTGATTGGGTTACAGGAAAGTATCAGGCGTCTAACGACGAGATTTTCTGGATGATAGACAATCTACCCTCTTACCCCAAATGGCGTTGGAAATCCTTGATTCTAATGGCCAAAAACTACGCTGGACTAGGTGATGATTTCCAAGCCAATTATACATTGGACTTCGTTATTGATAATGCGGACATAGAAAATTACTCCACAGAAGCACAAAATTATAAGTCTGAATTAGCGCTAAAGCGTGAAAGAGAGGCTCAGCAGACTGTTGGGGTGGACAGCTTGAGCATGGATGAGTTCCTACAAGAAGAAGGAGATGAACTAGATGATTAATTTTCTAATGATGGCATTAAGAGATATGAGAACTAAATATATATTAACCCTACTTGTTTTATTTGGTGGCCAATTAACATTGTCCGCGCAAGAAGAAACCGGAGACCAGGTAAAAAGTGTAGAGATTCGCGTTGTAGAGGATTACAAAGCTCAGGTTCGCAGTGCACATAAGATTTCTGAACAACCTTCGTTTGAAGATACTACTTCGGCAAAATTGTCGGTGAATGTTCGAATTCAGCCAAAGGCAATGATCTTAGATTTCACACCAGAACCTATTCCCTCCATTCGTTTGGGACGTGTTAAACTCCCTAAATTACCTACTCAAAAGGCCAGTGTAGGTGGTGGTAATTATTCCGGTACCTATGCTAGTTTCGTACTTTCGTCTCCCCGGTCAAAAAAGAATGTATGGGGTGTGCGAGCTTTACATGAGGGTGCTTTGAGTGGGGTTAAAGAGGTAGATTATGCCAGACAGCCAAGTTATAATAATGAGGTACTTGCTGATTTCCAACGTGCTACAAAAAACTGGAATTTAAAAACACAGTCGCTACTTAAGGCCGATTATGTTTCGTTTTACGGAGCTAAGGTAGTCTCTACTAACCCACTCGATTCTGTGCCGGGTGTTTGGCAGCAACAATATGGTCTTTCCCAGCAATGGTTGCGCACGAGCAATCCAACGAGTAAGGTCTTCGCGATGTATAGATCCGGCGGTGCAGTTTATAACTTTACGCATGCAGGATTAAATACGTTTGAACATTTAGCCAAAACAGCCCATCAATTTGAGCTGTATGCAGATGATAAAACGGTGTTCTTAGATCTTGGTTACCAATTCTCTGACTACAACGGATGGGCGCAGGACACAGGAGCTTCACAATACCACAATTTCACCATAGCTCCTGTTACCAGAGGTAAAAACGGCATTCTTACTTATGAATTTGGCTTGAATTTTTCTGGTACACAGCGTAATGGAACAGGTACGAACTCTTTTGAGTTTTATGTTTTCCCAAGGATAAATTTACAGGCAGAGCTCTTACGCAGAACGTTAGCTATTTATGGTGGTTGGGACGGACTTACAGAGCAAAATACCCTTCAAGGACTAGTGTCTAGATCACCTTTCTTGAGCATGAACCAAGAGCTGCGTCTATCTGGTCAGAATAGGGGTTATGTAGGTATGCAAGGAGCACTTATAGGTAAGTTGCAATACCGAGTAGAAGGTGCCATGACCTTCCTTAATGATGCCGTAGTATTCACAAGAGATTCCATTCAAGAATTAGTCTCTGTTGGTGATGCTCAATTGGCTGCTTTACAAGTGGGATATGCGAATAACGTTGTACAGACAAGTGTAAGGGGAGAATTAAGTATTCCGTTAAAGTCATTTACCGCCAGTACATATGCCCAGTTAAACTCGTTCTCTGGAGATGATTACATAGGCAAAGAAGGTCGAATCCTAGGAGCGATGATCAGCTATAGGATTAATGAGCTAAGTATTACTTCGAATCTTAAATATGCTGGCGGCAGATACATGGAAAGCGGATATTCTTTAGAGGATTACACGGATTGGAGTGCCTCTATTCATTACGAAATAAACCCAAACCTTAGTGTTAGTCTTAGAGGTTTTAATCTACTCAATCAACGATATCAAATGTGGGAAGGTTACTACGTGCGTGGAGCTAGAGGACTGTTCATTTTAAACTATCAATTTTAGTAGGAACATGGTCTTTAAGATCTTTAATATGTTAATAAACATGTTGGTAAGTGGATCTCGCTTTTAGGCCTGTTTAGTCGCTTTATGGAGCCCGAAAAGTTATCTTTGATAGGATAGCATAAAAGCACAACACTCAACACGAATATGAGCGAAGAGCAAAAGAACTATGACGGCGGGTCGATTCAAATACTTGAAGGACTAGAAGCCGTTCGAAAGCGTCCTGCCATGTACATTGGCGACATAGGCGTTAAAGGTCTCCATCACCTGGTGTATGAGGTCGTAGATAACTCTATTGATGAAGCATTAGCAGGACATGCTAATGACATCTATGTAACCATTAACGAGGACGATAGTGTTACCGTAAAAGATGATGGTCGTGGTATTCCAATTGACATTCACCCAAAAGATGGTAGATCTTCTCTAGAAGTCGTCATGACTGTACTTCATGCGGGTGGGAAATTTGATAAAGATTCCTACAAAGTTTCTGGTGGTTTACACGGTGTAGGTGTGAGTTGTGTGAATGCACTCTCCTCCATGCTTCATGCTGAGGTACATAAAGATGGTAAGGTACATGAGGTAGAATTTTGTCGTGGTGCGGCGAAGTATCCTACTCGCGAAATTGGTACCACAGATTACCGCGGTACTATTGTCACCTTCAAGCCAGATCACGAGATTTTTGAAGTGTTAGAATACCAGTACGAGATTCTAGCAAAACGCATGCGTGAATTGGCTTTTCTAAATAAGGGAATCAGTATCACTCTTGTAGATAAACGCGAAAAAGACGAAAAAGGCGAATTTCTAGGGCATCGTTTCTATTCTCAAGATGGTCTCGCTGGATTTGTGAAATATATAGATGCTTCACGTGAGGTGATTATTCCTCAAGTGATGTGTATGGAAGGTGAGCGTGATGGTATTCCAGTTGAAGTAGCCATGCACTACAATACGTCTTATACGGAAAATATTCACTCTTACGTAAATAATATCAATACACACGAAGGTGGAACACACTTGGCTGGTTTCCGTCGGGCACTAACTCGTACGCTTAAAAAGTACGCTGACGAAAGTGGTTTTCTTGCCAAAGAAAAAGTGGAAGTTAGCGGTGATGATTTCCGCGAAGGTTTGACTGCCGTTGTTTCAGTGAAAGTAATGGAGCCTCAATTTGAGGGACAGACCAAAACTAAACTTGGTAACAGAGAAGTTGCCGGTGCAGTGGATAAATTAGTGGGTGAAATGCTTACTAATTTCTTAGAGGAGCATCCAGCTGAGGCCAGAATGATTGTAGAGAAGGTGTTATTAGCAGCTCGCGCTCGCGTTGCCGCTAAAAAAGCACGTGAAATGGTCCAGCGCAAGGGAACGATGTCTTCTATGGGCTTACCTGGTAAACTCAGTGACTGTTCAGAGACTGATCCTGAAGTATGTGAAATCTTTCTTGTCGAGGGAGATTCTGCAGGCGGTACAGCAAAACAGGGCCGTGATCGTAATTTCCAAGCGATCTTGCCTCTTCGTGGTAAAATTTTAAATGTTGAGAAAGCTATTTCGCACAAGGTTTTTGAGAACGAAGAAATTAAGAATATGTACACGGCACTTGGTGTAAGTGTAGGAACAGATGAAGATCCAAGAGCTTTAAATATTAAGAAATTACGCTATCACAAAATTGTCATCATGACCGATGCAGATGTTGATGGTAGTCACATTTCAACCCTTATTTTAACCTTCTTCTTCCGTTATATGAGAGAATTAGTGGACAGAGGCTATGTATACATAGCAAATCCACCGCTCTATTTAGTCAAGAAAGGAGCTAAATCAGCCTATGCTTGGTCTGATAAGCAGCGTGAGGGTCTTCAGTTTGAATTTGGTGGTGAGAATGCCCAAGGTGTGGGGATTCAACGCTATAAAGGTCTTGGAGAAATGAACGCGGATCAACTGTGGGAAACAACGATGAATCCGGATGAGCGAATCTTGAAGCAAGTAACCATTGACGATAGTGCAGAAGCGGATAGAATTTTCTCCATGCTCATGGGGGATGAAGTTCCGCCGCGTCGAGAGTTCATCGAGAAAAATGCTAAATACGCTAATATTGATGCTTAGGCAACTCTATATCGACTGGAAAGCCTCCTTAATTGGGGGCTTTTTTGTAGCATGTAGTGCCGTCTTGTTTGCATGTACGAATGTTTCGTCATCTGATAAGATGGTGTTTAGATATAATGAACCTGCAGGTATACCTACGCTAGATCCTGCCTTCGCTAGAGATAAGAGCACAATATGGGCTGTTCAGCAGCTCTATGAAGGTCTCGTGATGTTGAACGAGGAAAATGAGGTGGTACCTGCTTTAGCAGAAAGTTGGACCATCGACTCTACGGGTAGATCATATACGTTTTTATTACGCGAAGCACAATTTCACTCTGGTAGAAAGGTGACTGCTAAAGATGTATGCTACGCTCTTAAAAGATTAAAAGATCCTCAAGTGGCCTCACCCGGTAGTTGGGTTTTAGAGCGTGTAAAACGTATTGAGGCGCATGGAGAAAGAGTACTCACCATTACACTAGACAGACCTTACTCATCCCTATTGTCACTTTTGACCATGCCTTATTGCAGCGTTGTAGATACGACTCAGGCTGAGGCAGGAAGATTAGCAACTCATGGCGGAGGCAGTGGACCTTTTAAATTTCATCGTTGGCACTTTGGAGAGAAGCTTATTCTGCATCGCAACGAAGATTACTGGGCTAAGGATTCAATAGGTCAAACGCTTCCTTACCTGGATGGTATTAGTATTTCCTTTCTACCCGATCAGCAAAGTGCCTTTCTCGAGTACTTGAGTGGTAATCTGGAAATCGTGCCAAATATTGATCCAAGCTTCAAAGATGACTTACTCAATCGCGATGGTTTGTTACGCTCGAAGTATGAAGGCGGTCATAGACTTGAACGTAGTCCTTTTTTGAATACGGAATATCTGGTGTTCAATGCTGATATGAAGCTGCCCAAAGATTTAAGGTGGGCTATTCACGCTGCTATTGATAGAGAGGTCATGATAAAAAGCCTCAGGAGCGGTATCGGTATCCCCGCAAAGGGTGGAATCATACCATTCGGTCTCAAGGCTCACCAGAGCAATATTGGAGTTGATTACCAAAGAGATAGCGCAATGTCAGTCATATCTCGTTATGATACGCTTCCAGACCTTACACTGGTTACGGTTTCTAACTATAGAGATCTATGCGAGTTTGTTCAGGGAGCCTTGAGTGATGTCGGTTGGGATATTGAGATAAATGTTGTCCCATCGGCAACTTTGAGAAGCGATAAGAGTGCTGGAAATATTGGTTTTTTTAGGGCATCTTGGATTGCAGACTACCCGGATGCTGAGAATTATTTAATGCTCTTTTTTTCAGGGTTAAAAGCACCAAATGGCCCTAACTACAGTCGCTATGACAACCCACTGTTTGATTCATTATATCAGGCATTGTCAAAAAGTACTTCGGAAATGGAGCGACTTTCTTTGGCTAAAAAAGCGGATATGCTGCTTATGGAAGATGCTGCTTGTGTACCATTGTATTACGATGAGGTCTTACGAGTACTCCCAAACCGAGTATCGGGAATAAAGACGAATGCGCTAAATGCACTTATTCTAACGGAGGTTCAACTTGATATAAACCTGAAATAGTAGTGACCAGCGGAAAATGGTCACTGAGGTAGATGTGATCTACATATTGGCCAGTGGCGATTAATTCTTTACTATGCAAGGTCCAATCGATACGAATAGGTAGGTGCCGCCTTTGTAAAGGTTCAAAAGTACCCATAGGCCCATGACCTTTAAATATGTAAGGATCTATAAGATTGGTCAATAGTCTAGCGTAAAGATTACCTCCTGGAACTCCATTGAAATCCCCACAAAGTATAACAGGATGTGGGCTGTCTTCGACCCATTCTACGATGTGTTCTGCCTGCAAACCTCTGTTTAGATCCGAAGCGGCTATTTTCTTAGCTACAAATTGGCTCGCCTCCAGTAAGTCTTCTCTTGTAGGCTCAACGGTCATATCTCCATCTTGAACCCCAGTGGAGCTGAGGTGAACATTAAGTACGCGCACGGTGTCAAACGGTAATATGATGTCTGCAAATCCAGCACTAAACCTCGCGTACGATTGCTTTTCTACCCGATCAAACTCGAGTGAACCACTGTTAATTATGGCATAGGTAGAATAGATTCCTACACTATAACCACTCCATTTTGGAGCATGGGTTCTGAAAGGAAAACGTTCTGCTATTGGAGAAGCTGCACTTTTTCGAATTTCTTGCATGCACAAAATATCTATATTTTGTTCGGACGTCCATCTGGCTATTTGTTCTGAGACTGAGGCTTCTTGATAAAAGCCTCTTACATTATAGGTCGCTATTTTAATATCGTCTAATTGCTCCTCAGGGGCCGTAGCGAAAGGTAATTGCGCAAGTACAGGTATTATAGTTAAACCAATTCCTATCATAGTTATTGGTGATTTACGAGCCATATATCGCAAAGACAAAAGCAGTAAAACGACATTAGGTAAAATTAAAAGGGGAAATATCAGGGACAAGAGACTTGCGCCTGGTAACCAATTAGAAGAAACTAAGGACCCCAGCCCTACAAGAAGTGTAGTGAGAAACACTACGCGATTGGCCCACCGTATTAGGAAACGTCTCTTTTTCACTACTCCTTGGAGATTTTAAATAAAAAAGCCTTCTCATCCTTGCTCAAGCTATCGTAACCACTGTTTTTGATTTTCTCTAGAATTTCATCCATAAGAGCTGATTCCTCAGGAGCTGGTTGTCCACTTGAACTGTGCTTTTTTTTCTTCACGTCTTTGTGTTTAACATAGCTACGATCCCCGAAGCTGAAGCCTCGCTTTCTATTTTTCTTTCCTGAGGAATAAATTATACCGCGGATATGATCAATTACCTGGAACAGGTAGACATTCCATTCGTTGCCTTTTCTCATACTTTGGATGAAGAAGTACGCTACCACAGCACCACCGAGATGGGCAATGTGTCCTCCTGCATTGGATCCGGTTAGACTAAGAATGTCCAATAGCACCAGCCCTGCGGCCAGCATCCAGTATTTTATTTCAATAATACCCCAAAGCTTTACAGGCATTTGCGGCATGTACAAAGCACCAGCTACAAGGATCGCAATCACGCCTGCGCTAGCGCCTACCATAGATCCTGATACTAGTATAGGGCTGAGGTTATATAAAACGATATAAAGAATTCCACCTGCCAGTCCTCCATAGATATAAAGGGCGAGCATTCGTTTTTCTCCAAGGTATTCCATGAGCATTTTACCGGAAAAATACAAGATGATCATATTGAACAAAAGGTGTCGAAACGAAAAATGCGTAAACATATAAGTCAGAAAAGTCCAAGGCTTTAGAATGGCCTTTACAGGATCAGAAGGCAGCGCGAGAATCTGATCAGCTAATTTCGGAACGAGACTGAAATCACCAGTCAGCAGACTGGTAAATGCATTGACTAAGGTGTATAACAAGAAAACACTAATATTCAGGTATAAGAGTCGCGTCAAATAATCGCCCCTAAATGCATCGTGCTTAACCTTATCAAAAAACTCGCTCATGATTGTCTTTAATGGGTGTTATAAATACCTGCTTTTCTTCCAACGTCGAATCAGAATATAACCAAACAACATGCCCCCAAGATGCGCAAAGTGAGCGACACCACTATTACTGACACTAAATCCATTGTATAGTTCAAATAATCCGTAACCGATCACGAAGTATTTAGCCTTGATAGGAAAGAAGAAGTTAAGGTATATAACCTGGTTGGGGAAGGTCATTCCAAACGCCAGTAATACCCCAAAAACAGCACCAGATGCTCCAACCATTGGGGTGTTTAGTAACCTGTTTAGAGCTCCCATACTCGGGTCTGAATAATTATAGTTTCGTTGGATTAAGTCTGCTCCTTCGGAAAGTACCAGTTGTGCGTTATCAGCACTTACTTGCGCTAAAATGTTATAGTATTCATAGCCATTAACTCCGATTTGGAGAGCACTTGCTCCTAAGCCAGTAAGTATGTAATAAATAAGAAACCTTTGCGATCCCCAATGGTTTTCCATAGCACTTCCTAAAAACCACAGCATGATCATATTAGAAATGATATGACGAAAGTTTCCATGCATGAACATGTGAGATATCAGCTGGAACGGATTGAAGCTTTCTGAAGCCGGGAAATAAAGTCCCAACCATTGGGTAATATCTACTCCAAAAGTTGAACGTATGCTTACCATTCCAAGGAAAACTAACCCATTTATAATAAGCAAATTCTTTACCACGCTGGGCATCAAACTGAATCGTTGTTGTGAAATCATAATAGTTTAACTAAATCTTCCTGAGAGAGTTCAGCAATAATTTTTTTACCGCTAGGTGAATATTGAGGATTACTACTGCTGAGGAGTTGTTCTCTTAATGCATTTAACTCTTCAGGGCTACTTGGGATCAAAGAACCGGCTGCTTGCTTGGACAATGACGTGGCTAAATTTTTGATTAATTCAGTTTCTGCAAGGTTCTCCAATTCACTCATGTTTTCTAATAATTTTTCCATGGCAGGTACCGCCTGCTCCATAGAAATAACCATTGGAATTCCAGTGAGTTCGATAGATGTTGAGTTTCCAGTATTGCTCCAATCAAATCCTACCACCGCAAAGTGAGATGCATGTAGCTGAAGTAATTCAAATTCGGAAACATTTAAATTCATTTCAATTGGGAAGAGAATTTGTTGCGAGGCTAAGGTGGTATGTTGAAGTTTTAACCAGATTTGATCAAATAAAATTCTAAATCGAGCTGCTGCTATGTCGATTAAAAGCAACTTATCTCCTAGCGTGGTTACTGCATATTTACCCCAAGGAAGCATTTTAAGTCCATTAAATACTTGGGGGAGGGTCTCTGTAACCTCATTACGCTGGTTCCAAAAAGAAGTGAGGTCTTCTTGCCGTTCCATCGCGGCGAACTCTTGATTTGTATTCAGATTTCTCTCAGACTGCATGCTCTCATATTGCTGGTCAGGAGTTCTCAAACGCGGTCTATCCTCTGAATTACTTAAGAAGGGGTTGAAATTAGGATTTACTCTGATCTCAGGTACCTTAGGAAAATGTCCGTTCGGTAGCGGAGGTATCTGAAAACTGGCTTCAGCATTAAAATCGATAGCTGGTCCGACATTAAATTGTCCAATTGCATGTCTGCCAGCACTTCTTAATACAGCATATATGGATCTTTCATCCTCGAATTTAACTTCTGTTTTTGTTGGATGAATGTTCACGTCCAAACTTGCTGGGTCAACTGTTAAATACAGAAAATATCCGGGATGATGATCTCCACTGAGAACTTCCTCAAACGCTTCACGTAGAGCATTATGTAAAAAAGGAGACTTAATATAACGTCCGTTGACAAAGAAAAACTGCTCACCACGTTTCTTTTTGGCATATTCAGGTTTTAATATAAAACCAGTCACAGACACAACGTCAGTAGTTTCTTGAATAGGAACTAGGCGTTCATCAAACTTGCGACCGAAAACCGCACTAATTCTTCTTCGCAACGGCTCTGCTTGAAGGTGAAAAAGTAGTTTGTCATCGCTCTTTAATACCCATTCTATCTGTGCATGCACTAATGCCACTCTGTGGAATTCATCAATACAATGCCGAAGTTCTATCCGATCATTTTTTAAAAATTTTCGTCTCGCAGGAACGTTGTAAAACAAGTTTTTGACCTCTACTATACTGCCCTTCGGTCCAGGGAAACCAGCTTTAGAGATCACTTTGCCATCCTCTAAGTTAAGTTGGGTGCCTAGAGATGATTCTTCGTTATTTGTACGCAAGATCACATGCGAGACTGCCGCAATGGAAGCCATAGCCTCTCCGCGAAAACCTCTTGTAGTAAGTGCAAAAAGATCTTCTGCAGTTTTTATTTTGGAGGTCGCATGTCGCCTGAAACATAATTCAGCATCTTTTTCGTTCATTCCTGAGCCATTGTCAGTGACTACGATGCCAGTTTTTCCTGCTCCAGAAAGATGAATGGTGATTTTCGTGGCACCAGCATCAATACTGTTTTCAAGTAACTCTTTCACTATGGAAGCAGGTCGCTGTACGACTTCGCCAGCAGCAATTTGATTGGCTACGTGATCAGGAAGAACGGCTATAAGGGGAGTCATAAATAATATTTGGCAGCAATGAGCACTAATGCAATTAGGAATAGTAAGCTGTAAAGTAGCCGTTTGGCATAGCCATCACTTTTACCAGAGCTCTGGGTCCTTCTTAGTTCCCAATTCTCTCTCAATCGCTCGCGGTACTTCTCTTTATCATCAAATGGAATTTCACTAATGCCTTCAGGACGCTCCAATATTCTGAGTCGTTCTTTACGTTCATCATGAAAGCGTGGTTTATGTTGAAAACCACGCGGCTTATTCGATACAAAAAATCCCATATTATCTTAACTTCTCCTTTTCAAAGATAACAACCCACAGTCACTTTTCAGCCCCATGATGTATAGGATCCGAGTCGTTTTAACAGTTCTTGTTTTTCCATTGCTTTGTTTTGGCCAACTCACTGATAAACAGTCTTTTGAAGTGGATTCTGTATTGTCAAAAATGACACTTCAACAGAAAGTGGGACAATTATTCATGGTTGCAGCCTACAGTAACCAGGGGATCGAGCATCAACGTGAAGTGGAGTCATTAGCACGTACTTACCATATCGGTGGCGTTATTATGATGCAAGGGGGACCAAAGCGACAGCTTCATTTTCTTCAGCGCCTTCATAATGCATCCTCTTTACCCTTGCTCGTTGGACAGGATGCAGAGTGGGGACAAGCCATGAGGTTAGACAGTACTTATAAATTCCCAACGTCGCTTACCGTAGGCGCGGCAAATGACATAGTCCTTACGAAGGACCTGGGAAAGGCGTTAGCGTTTGAATGCAAGCGGGTAGGAGTTCATATCAGTTTTTCTCCAGTATTAGATGTAAATACCAATCCTACCAATCCTATCATCGGAGCTCGTTCTTTTGGATCAACGGTTCAGGGAGTGTCAGCACACGGTATTGCTCAAATCCAAGGTTTACAGGGAAATGACGTTCTGGCTTGTGGTAAACATTTTCCAGGCCATGGCGATACACAACAAGACAGCCATAAGACCCTCCCAAAAGTAGACAGATCTCTTGCTGAATTGAAGCAAATGGAGTGGGTGCCCTTTAAGGCTGCTGTGGATCATGGGGTAGGTTCAATCATGATCGCTCATTTAAATATCCCTTCCTTAGAGCCCAGTGGTAAACCTACTAGTTTATCTAAAAAAGTGATTACCGAAGTATTAAAAAACCAATGGAACTTTAAGGGTTTAATAATCACTGATGCATTGAATATGAAGGGAGTAAGCGAGTATGCTTCTCCGGGTAAATTAGAAGTAGAAGCCTTTAAGGCGGGTAACGATATTTTACTATTTCCAATGAATGTTCCGGCGGCTTCCAAAGGTTTGATGACCTCATTTACATCAGGAGAATTATCCATAGAAGAATTGGATCGCCGAGTAAAAAAAATATTGATCGCAAAGTCCATTACGCGGTCATATGAAGACTGGAATTTGTCGAAAAAATTTAGTTTAGAGACCACACTCACATCACTTAACCAAGGTCGTAGGTCTTTAAATGAAGAAGTGAGCTTTAAGATAATAGCGGCTGCAGCAACTGCCCTGCCGAACGGGACAGCCGCAATGCCTATTAAAGAATTAGACCGAAAATTCATTCACATTAGCCTTGGTGATCTCACTGATAATTCAATATTTAAGGCTTATTTGGACAGGTATAAAGAGATGTCTCATTTTACCGGAAGTGATACTCCTTTGGAGGCTGCAAGGGCATCGGATGTCATCATAGTTTCATTTCATCAAAACACAAAGAATCCTTGGAAGCGTTATAAACTTAACGCCTCCGAGTTTAAGTTGATTTCCGAGCTATCCTCCATGGGGAAGTCGATGTACGTGGTTCATTTTGCCAATCCTTATGGTATTTTAACTTATCCATCGCTGAAGGGTAACCAGCAAGTGATCTCGATGTATGAAAACAATCACGTCGCTCAGCTTCTTGCACCTCAGTTCCTTTTTGGCGCAAGAGCAATGAAAGGTATACTTCCCGTTGAATTGGGCACATGGGGTAAGGCAGGAGATTCCCGTTTGATACAAAGTATTCAGCGTTTAAAATACGGGCGCCCTTTTGAAGTGGGCCTCAGTGAGGCCCCACTTGATAGAATAGACAGCACGATGAGTCACGCTATTAAAGTGGGTGCGACGCCTGGTGGACAAATCCTAGTGGCTCGACGTGGAAACGTCGTTTATCAGAAATCATTTGGCACCCATACCTATGGTGGAAAGGATGTCGGTTGGAAGGACCTGTACGACTTGGCTTCAATCACAAAAATCACCGCGACTTTACCTGGTATAATGCATTGGTACGAGAAGCAGCCGTTGCTGTTAAAAACAACTTTAGGTAACCATACCAATAGACTGGCAGGATCTGATAAGGAAAACCTGGTCATAGAGGATGTATTGGCACATCAAAGTGGGCTAGCAGCATGGATCCCTTTTTACTTAAAAACTATAAAAACAGACAGTATTAAGGACTATTGGTATACAGATCTGGATGTGGAGGGTTTTGTTCGTATTCGACCAGAAATGTCAATACGTACGGAGGTACGAGATACTATGTTTTCTATGCTCGCTAAGAGCGAGCTATCGGGATCTGATTACAGGTATTCCGACCTTGGGTACTACCTGTTTCAGGAGATGTTAGAAGAACGTTTTAATGAGCCGTTAGATCAATGGGTAACGAACACTATTTACGCCCCTTTGGGTGCTCAAAGACTTACTTACACGCCTTTAAAAAACGGCTTTTTATTAGATGAGATTGTTCCTTCCGAAGAGGACTCCTATTGGAGAAATTCTACAGTGCATGGTACGGTTCATGATATGGGCGCAGCTATGTTAGGGGGCGTTGCAGGTCATGCTGGTTTATTTGCTAATTCTAATGACCTAGGTAAAATGATGCAGATGTATTTGAATCGAGGGTTTTATGGTGGTGTCCGATTTTTTCAGCCCAGTACCATCGATAAATTCAGTTCCTGCGCATTCTGCGAATATAAAAATAGACGTGGACTAGGTTTCGATCGTCCTCAAGAAGCAGGTACATCAGGTCCAAGCTGTAGTTGTGCTTCGGAAAACAGTTTTGGACATACTGGTTTTACGGGTACCATGGTTTGGATGGACCCAAAAGAAGATTTGTTGTATATATTCTTGAGTAACAGGACTTTCCCCGACATGGAGAACTGGAAACTGAGTAAGTTGGACGTCCGGACAAATATTCAAGAGTTTATATACGATGCAATGCACTAATTGGGGTTAATTTAGGGGTATGAAAATAGGAGTTGTGTGTTATCCCACTTTTGGTGGTTCAGGAGTCGTAGCTACGGAATTGGGAATTCAAATGGCAAAGAATGGTCATGAAATTCACTTTATAACCTACAGCCAGCCTGTTAGGCTCGATATTCTTGAGCCTAATATTTTCTATCATGAGGTTAATGTTCATGATTATCCATTGTTCACCTACCAGCCCTACGAGCTGGCATTGAGTTCTAAGATGGTAGATACTGTTCTGACAGAAGGTATAGACATTCTTCATGTACATTATGCTATTCCACATGCGTATGCAGCTTACATGGCCAAGCAAATCCTTCTTGAAAAAGGTGTTTATCTACCCATTGTAACTACGCTTCATGGCACAGACATTACTCTAGTAGGTAAACATCCCTCCTATAAGCCAGCCGTGACGTTTTCCATTAATCAAAGTGACTTCGTCACTACGGTTAGTAAGAGCTTGAAAAAAGATACGCTCAGCTCATTTGTTATAAAGAAGGAGATAGAAGTCATTCCTAATTTTATAGATATCAAGCTTTACGACAAAGACCCGCTTTGCGATCGAACACAAATGGCACCTAATGGCGAGAAGATCGTTGCACATATTTCCAATATGCGCAAGGTGAAACGTATTCCTAATATTATCGAGGCATTCTACAAAATCCAAGAAGTGACCCCTGCTGTTTTACTGATGATAGGTGAGGGTCCTGAATGTGAATTAGCGGAACAGCAAGCCAAGGATTTAGGGATATTTCATCGAGTGAAGTTTCTGGGGAAAACATCAGAAATAGAACGACTCTTATGTATGTCAGATCTTTTTTTGTTGCCCTCTGAAACGGAAAGTTTTGGACTGGTCGCACTAGAAGCAATGGCTGCAAGAGTTCCAGTGATCAGCTCTAATGCAGGGGGGTTACCAGAATTAAATGTTCACGGTAAAACAGGTTATTTAGTCGATGTTGGAGATGTTAATGCGATGGCGGAATATGGGTTGAGGCTACTTCAAGATGATGCGTTGTTATCTGAATTTAAAGAGAATGCTTACCAACGGTCGCTTGAATTTTCGCTTGATAAAGTTGTACCCATGTACGAGGAAGTATATCAACGGGCATTGCGTCAATCACGCAAATAGGCTATTTTTCTGGAGGTTAAGGTTTAACTAAGAATTCTAGCCTCCGATTCTTTTTGTGGTGAATCCTTCTTTTTTCAAGTAATCTGTCGCTTTATCTCGTACGTTTCCTTGGAGAATTATTTCACCATCCTTAACACTTCCTCCAACCCCGCATTGTTGCTTGAGTATCTTAGCTAAAGCATTTAGTGGCTCGGTTGGACCTTTGAATCCTCTGATAACGACTACCTGCTTACCGCCACGTCCTTTTTTTTCGAAATGCAGCTCTAAAACTTGCTCGTGGTTAGAGAGGTCTTGAACCTCTTCATTGTTATCATAATCAAATTCCGGATTAGTACTGAAGACAAATCCTCCTAAGTCCTCTAAATTGATTTTCTTTGGTTTATTCTTATTCGCCATCCTATGAGCATTTTAATTTCGAGTACTTCCAATCCAAAAGTAAAGGACATTGTCCAATTACTCACTAAAAGTAGGGTACGTAAATCAAAAGGTTTGTGTGTGATTGAGGGAGAGCGTGAGATTCAAAGGGCACTTGCGTCTAAATGGATACCCAGTGAAATTTGGATGCTCGATGGATCTTCAGTTGCCATAGATTCGAGCTGTTTTCCTGATGTTTATGTAGCAAGCCCAAAGGTGTTTGATAAGATCGCCTATCGGAGCACAACAGAATGGGCTATTGCGGTGTTTCATACTCCTGACGTTTCTTTAGAGGCTTCCAGAGATGTCCTAGACAGAGCAAAGGCTGTTTTAATTTTAGAAGGAATAGAAAAACCAGGAAATTTAGGTGCAGTATTGCGAAGCGCTGTTGCTGTGGGTATAGATGCTGTATTATTGGCAAATCCTGCGATAGATCCGTTCGGACCGAATGTGATTAGAAATGCGACTGGAGCGTTATTTGAAATCCCTTTATTCGTAGGCGATTCAAAGACCATTCAAGGACATCTTAAGAGTCATTCATTTGAAAGTTACATTACACATATGCACTCCGAGTCCTCTTCTATGTACGACATAAAGTGGTCTGCAAAAACCGCTTTAATATTAGGTGAAGAAAGCAGGGGGCTGACCATGGAATGGACGGAAAAAGGATACCACAACATCATTATTCCAATGGAAGGAACCTCTATAGATAGTCTCAATGTGAGTGTAGCTGCTGCGGTATTGATGTACCAGTGGAAGGGAAGCATGCTTGCTTAGAAATAAGTTAGGCCCGCAAAGCGAGCCTAACAACCAAACCAATAAACCTTAGCCACCTGTTCAAGTGCCTAGATATAACAATAGCATCACACTGTGCTTATTGTTTGTTTTTTCTCAAAATCGCAATGCCTGTAGGACTTTTAGAGACTTCAGTAATTCCTTCTGGTGCCCCGGTATAAAGGAGTTGACCGCCATTTTCTCCTCCTTCAGGTCCTATTTCAATCAAATAATCAGCACGTAGAATAACATCAAGGTCATGCTCAATCACAAGAACAGAGTGCCCCATATTTACTAAGGCATTAAGCGCTTTTAATAGTTTTTTAACGTCGTCAAAATGTAATCCGGTGGTGGGTTCATCAAAAAGAAATAGCGTTTTTCCCGACTTCTCTCCTTTAGACAAGAAGTAGGCCAGTTTAACGCGCTGCGCTTCGCCACCTGATAAGGTAGAAGAACTCTGACCAACATGTGCGTAACCCAATCCCACGTCCTGCAATGGCTGAAGTTTGGTAGCAATTTTAGTCTGTTTTATTTGTTTGAAAAATTCAATGGCTTCATCAATCGTGCAATGAAGGATATCTGAAATACTTTTATCAGATACTTTTATCTCTAATATCTCAGACTTGAATCTATTTCCATTACAGTCTTCGCAAGGCAGGTGAACATCTGCCATAAACTGCATTTCAATAGTTACTTCGCCTTCACCCTTACAGGAATCGCAACGTCCGCCATCTGTATTGAAGCTAAAATGCTTTGCTTTATATCCACGCACTTTTGACAGCTCTGTATTGGCGTAGAGGTTCCGGATATCGTCGTATACTTTGAGGTAGGTGACCGGGTTCGATCTGGATGATTTTCCAATTGGATTCTGATCCACCATCTCAACATGATCTACGGAGTCGATGTCTCCAGTCATTGCTTTGTGTAATCCTGGGCGTTCGCCTACTTGTTCTAAATGTTTTTTAAGTGCTGGATATAGAATTTTCTTGACCAGTGTACTCTTTCCTGAACCACTTACTCCTGCAACTACAGTAAATACGCCTAATGGTATAGATACATCAAATCCTTTAAGATTATGTTGACGCACTCCTTCTAAGGTGATGTTCCCCTTTGGTTTTCGCAGTGATTCAGGAAAAGGAATGCCAAGCCTACCTGTTAAGTACCCAGCGGTAAGTGAGGATTCATGAGACAAAACATCCTCTGGTAGACCACAAGCAACAATTTCACCGCCAAGGTTTCCTGCCGCAGGACCTATATCAATCAAGTAATTTGCAGCACGCATAAAAGCCTCTTCATGCTCGACCACTATGACGGTATTCCCTTTATCGCGGAGTGCCCGTATAATTTCAATGAGCTGGTAGGCGTCCTGCGGATGAAGCCCAATACTAGGTTCGTCTAAAATATATAAGGAACCAACCAGGGCTGACCCCAGTGAAGTAGCGAGCTGAATACGCTGGCTTTCCCCACCACTTAAGGTACCGCTTATTCTGTTGAGGTTTAAATAAGAGAGACCTACATTTACCAAAAAGTCAATACGAGTACTTATTTCTGTTAATAGACGTTTTGCAATTTCAGCATCACGATCATTAAGCGTTAACTCCGCAAAGAATATTTTGAGCTTGCGAAGGGGGAGTTCCACTAATTCGTGCAGTGCAGTGCCGTTTATTTTCACGTAAGAGGCTTCAGGCCTGAGTCGTTTGCCTTTACATGAAGAGCAACTCGTTCTGCCACGGTAGCGACTGAGCATTACTCGA
>Ga0209482_1000837_pt1 | contig 24419 bp, 25 predicted proteins | sample CoawatmetaG10DNA_FD_187512 | JGI IMG/M metagenome (GOLD analysis project Ga0209482, IMG submission 187512) | Marine microbial communities from the West Antarctic Peninsula - Coastal water metaG104-DNA (SPAdes) (version 2) | ecosystem: Environmental > Aquatic > Marine > Coastal ...
CAACGCGTTTTTCCAGAACGGTGTATAGACTTTAAAAAAACTTCCTGAATTATTTAAAACTTCATTTGGTGTGAATAGTAGCGATGAATTATATGACTTTATATTAAATAATTTTCCAAACTCTTTTTCTAAAGATTTATCAATCTTATCTATCTCAGGGTCATAAGTATTATTAATATATAAATCTGTAAAATTAGTTTCATTATATAAATGTTCGAAAATAGAATGATAATTCTCATCATAAATATTTAAGTTAATCTTAAATAATTTCTTATAACGAGATACAAGCTCTAATAAACTTCTATTTATCCATGTGTCTGCTGCAGAACCAGTCTTTGAGGACCCACAAGTTAGATTTTTAATATATACTACAATTAAATTTTTGTTAGATTTGGCCGCTTCCCACAAAGCAATGTTATCACTAAGTCTTAGGTCTGATCTGATCCAATATACAATAGAATCTGTTTGTTTTTCAGTCATTTTATTTGCTAATAGTTATCAATCTTATTATTATTCTATACTACTAATGTCAAAATGGCATTGAATAGAATCAATATTAGTTGTTTAAATTTTGTGTTGAAGGAATTTAATTGTAGATTTCGATATGAAAAATACTTTTGATAACGATAGTAAAAGTTTTATTAAAACAGCAATGTCTCTTCCCTTATTAGAACAAACTCATGAGTATGAGTTAGCTTCAAAATGGAAAGACAGCAAGGATGAGGCCGCTCTTCATGAGCTTATACAAGCTCATATGCGATTAGTAGTATCTTTTGCTGTTAAATATAGAAATTATGGCTTGTCTCTTGGTGACTTAATTCAAGAGGGTAATATTGGTTTAATGAAGGCTGCTCAAAAGTTTGAGCCTGATCGTGGCTTTAGATTTTCTACCTATGCTAGTTGGTGGATTAGAGCGTCAATTCAAGATTTTCTATTGAAGCATTGGTCTATTGTAAGAATAGCAACTACATCTAAGCAGAAAAGCTTATTCTTCAGCTTGCGTCGCTTAAAGCAAAAGATCAATGGGACTGAAAGTGGTAACATTGATTACAGCATGGCAGAAAATGTAGCTAGTGATTTAAATATATCTACAACTGCTGTTATTAATATGGACAGTAGAATTACGCAAAATGATAGTTCTCTAAACAAAAAAATTAGTGAAGATGGTGAGGATGAGTTCTTGTCGCTTCTAGAAGATGAGAACGCTAGACCAGATAATATAGTCTTTTCAAAAAATGAGATTAATCACAAAAAAACCATGGTTAATAGTGCTATTGATTCTCTAGATGAAAGAGAAACTCAAATTATTAACGAGCGTCATTTATCTGAAGATCCAAAGACTTTAGAATATCTAGGTAAAAAGCTAAGAATTTCTAAAGAACGAGTAAGACAAATTGAAAAAGGTGCTATGAATAAAATGAAGTCATTTATTAATAGTCATTTTGATTAAACTTTACTCTACTAAATTTGAAACATAATCTGCAATAACTAATGATGATGTAAGTCCTGGTGATTCCATGCCAAATAAATTGATCAAGTTTTTTATTCCATGCTCGTTATTTGACTGTATCATAAAGTCACTCTTGCCTTCACCCTTATTTTTTAATTTAGGTCTAATACCAGAATAGCCTGGTCGTAAATCCTCTAACTTGATTTGAGGCAAGTATTTTATAATATCTTTATGAAAGAGTTTTGCTCTACTTGGGTCTACAGTGTAATCAATTTTATCAACCCATTCAACATCGGGACCAAATCTTAATTGCATTGACAAGTCTAATCCGAGATGTAGACCTAAACTTGCCTCAGTAGGAATTGGATATATTAAATGTCGAATACCAAGCTTTTTGCTAGTTTCAAAATAATTTCCTTTAGCATAATAAATTTTAGGTATTAGATTTTGATCAAGCCCATCAATTAAATTAGCAATATTATGTGCCTCAAGACCGGCGGCATTAATAACTGAGTCTGCTATAATTTCTGTGTTATCTAATGTAGTAAGTTTGAACTTTTCTCCCGACATATGAATAGACTTTATGGCTGTATTAAATGCAATCATGCCACCACTATCTTCAAAATCACCGATATATGATCTCATTAAAGCCTGTTGATCAACTATTCCTGTTGACTTAACTTCTAGAGCCTCATAGCAAATAATAAGAGGTTCTTTGCTATTAACATATTCTTTCGTAACCCTGGAGATACCAACTACTTGATTTTCTTCGGCTTTATCATAAATTGACTCTAATTTTACAGCTTCATCTTCTGATGTAGCTACAACAAATTTACCAACATTGATATGAGGTACATTCTTTTTTTTACAGTAATCATACAAAGCTCTATTGCCTTTAGCGCAGAATTTGGCTTTCATTGATCCAGCATCATAGTATATACCAGCGTGAATAACTCCGCTATTTCTAGTGCTTGTGATTGATCCAAAAGTATTTTCTTTTTCAATAATTACTACATCTTTATTACGCTGAGCTAGCTCTCTAGCAATAGCAAGCCCAACAACCCCAGCGCCTATGACTATCGTATCAACGGAATTATTACTCATATATTTTTAATCATCAAAGATACTTCTTTGGCTCCTTTTTGTGTAATTAAATTACCCACCCTTTGATAACCGATTGATGTATGAAATTTTTCAGATTCATAATTCATCGGCCTTAAATTATATTCACAGGCAATCATCTTATAATCAGATTTAATTGATTTTTCTAGATCCATGTACAACTTTCTTCCCAAACCATTTCTTTTATGTTTTTCTAATATAGCAATACGATCAATATAAGCAAAATCATCATACCTCTCTTGAAACCATTTATAATTTAAACTCTCATAATCAAGTGATGAATCTAGTGTTAACAAAAAACCTTGCACTTCTTTTTCAACTGATTGTATTAATTTAAAATATAATGAATTTTTATAAAACCACTCAAATTGAATTTTAGTAATAGAGTTAACTGCTGGAATAGATAGTTCATTAATCTTAATTAAAGTGTCAATGTCAATAGTTTCAACATTTCGAATTTGATAATCCATTATCTTGTTGTTACTTTGTATGATTTTTTAAATAAATCAGGCATTTTTTTTGGCTTATAATTCTCTAAACTTATACAAACATAGTCGACATTTGATCTAAAAACAGTTTTGTTATCGGCCAAGCGTATAACTTGAAAAAGCCTACTTAATTTAATTTTATGGTCACACTGAGTAATCCAAGTTGAAATAGCTATTTCATCACCTAAAAAAAGTGAGGCTAAATATTCAATCTTATTTCTAACAACTACACATGCACTTTTAACTGATTTAAAATCGTCATGTGTGACACCAAGTAAATTAGAGTGATCCCAGCTCACAGCCTCAGACCAATCTAGATAAACTTTATTATTAACATGACCAAGAATATCAATATTACTTTCATCAACCTGAAATTTTAAAATATGTGGGTTAGCAAAGTCCCAAGATAATTCATTTATTGTGTGCATAGCTATCTAAGACTCGATGGTATGCGAAATGTAACATTTTCATTGCCTAAGGTCATTTCTTCAACGTCTAGCTCATAGTGATTCTTTAATTTTTCTATAACTGACATGACTAAAATGTCTGGAACTGAGGCGCCCGAAGAAATACCTATAGATTTATAATTCCTATATTCATCTACATTTAAACTTTTTGCATCCTCAACTAAATTAGATTTCAAACAACCTGAGTTTTTTGCAACTTCTACTAGTCTATTTGAATTTGATGAATTATTTGATCCAACTATAATGAATGCATCACAGTTACCTGCAAATTCTTTAACAGCATTCTGTCTATTGGTAGTTGCATAGCAAATATCTTCTTTTGGAGAACTTTCAATATGAGGAAATTTTTTCTTCAGTTCTTGTATAACCATATTGGTATCTTCAACTGATAGTGTAGTTTGAGTAATATAGGCGATCTTATCACTTTTTAATTTAAGATTTTTTACATCCATGACATTTTCAACTAACGTAATTTTGTCTTCTGGAACTTGACCCATAGTCCCTTCAACTTCTGGGTGATTTTTATGTCCAATTAAAATTATCTCATATCCATGGTTATAAAATTTTAGAGCTTGAATGTGTACTTTGGTTACTAGTGGACAAGTAGCATCGATAATATTATTTTTCTCTTCTTTAGCCTGATTAGTAATTTTTTTAGATACTCCATGAGCTGAAAAAATTAAAGGTCTGTCATTAGGTACATCATTCAAATCTTCAATAAAAATAGCTCCTTTATCTTTGAGCTCATCAATTACTTGTTTATTATGAACAATTTCGTGTTTAACATATACAGGTGCCCCATACTTTTCTATAGCAAGTGTTACAGTATCTACTGCTCTGGTTACTCCAGCACAGAACCCTCTTGGTGCAATGAGATAAATTTTCTTTTTCATAAATAATTAATAAGTATCTATTAATATTTCAATTTATATATTGTTAAATATTAAATTAGTAAAATATTTAAACTCTTACTTCTTGATTGTGAATTTTTTGGAAAAGATCTGCATCCAATTTTATATATTGATTAGTCGACACATCTGCAAAATAAAGCTCTTCAGAAATGGTATTAGGATCAAAACCATCTTTTACTAAGTCTGTTTTTTTATATTTAAAAGTTCCCGTTATTTCGATTTCTGGAGATATTCTCAAGAAAACAGGTATTGAATATTTAGGTAGTTGATCAAGTAACAGTTGATAAAATTCCGAGATTGAAAAATTTTCATCAGTAACTAATGACGCCATGCCAGCTCTACCATCTTGAGCGGGCACTTCAACACCATAAATATTTGCTTCTTTAATTCCTGGAATTGCAGAGACTACTTCACTCACTTCATTTGTAGATACATTTTCAGACTTCCATCTAAAGGTATCTCCAATTCGATCGATAAAGTAAAAGTATCCTTTTGAATCTCTCTTTAATAAATCACCAGAAGAGAACCAATGGTCGCCACTTTCAAAAACATTTTCAAGTATTTTTTTCTTTGAAGCCTCTTTATTCGTATAGCCATCATATCTACCTGCAAACTTTCCATCATCTGGGATAAAACCAATCGCTTCACCAATTTCATCAGGGCCACATTCTATACAAAATCCATCAGAGTTGCGGATAACTTTTTCCTCCTCAACATTGAATTTTACAATTTTTGTTTTCATTTTAGAGCCAAGATAGGGAGGTATTCTTCCTATTGAGCCAAAATAACTATCAGCATTTATAAGGGATATATTCCCTTCTGATGATCCATAAAATTCTATAATATTTGAAATATTAAATCTTTTTTCGAAGACTTTCCAAACATCGGGGCGTAATCCATTACCAAATATTCCTCTAACCTTATGCTTATTTTCAAAATCAGACTCTTTTGTATTAACTAAATACCTCAACATTTCTCCAATGTAGGTAATAGTAGTAATTTCTTTTTCAACACAATCTTTCCAAAAATTCTCAGCAGAAAATTTTCTTCTAAGCACAAGTGTGCCACCTGTTAAAAATGTAGCTCCAACACCTACTACCCCACCTGTCGAATGGTATAATGGTAAAACCATATAAGTTTTATCACTTGTACTCATTTTTAACGACATTGATTGTAATGATGCTCCAGCTACAAACCTTGCATGATTAAATTTAGAGGCCTTAGGAAGGCCTGTTGTTCCACTGGTGTATATGTAAAATAAAGAATCAGTATTGATTAAATCTTTTCTATGTTTCTTGTCAGGTCTTGAATAATTATCAGATTTAATATTTTCAAAGCCTTGAACTTCATCTCCATAAATAAATGCATCAATTTTTTGATCAAGAATATCTTCTGCAGAGGAGAAATTATCTAGACATTCCTCGCCAATAATAATAGATGCACTCTTTGATGCACCGATACAATGAGATAATGATTTGCCTTTAATATTTGAATTTAAGCATGCCGTTATAATGCCTATTTTTGCTAGTCCAATCCAAGCAAATAAGAATTCAGGCTTATTCTCCATTAAAAGAGAAATAACATCTCCATATTTATAACCTTTATCTATTGCCCAGTTTGCTACTTTGTTAGCTTCTTGATCAAGTTGCTGATAGGTATATTTTTTATCCTCATACTCTAGTGCAATTAAATTAGGATTCTTATCAACCTGCTCTTCTATTAAATCTGCCACAGTAAGAGTAAGATTTTTATCTAATTTATTAGTCTTGCTAAGTAGGGGTAACAAAAAGCTTAGATATGTCCACTCTGTTTTAATATTTTTTAATATGCTCATATAATTTTTTTATTCTCTAAAATATCTATAAGATTTGTATAGAACTTTTTATTATCTTCAAATGTTTTTCTGCATCCAAATACTGTTTTAACTGGTCTTATTCCGAAAAGACTATTTGTTAAAAAAATATAGTCACTTTTCAAGAGGTTATTTAATGTTGTAGTTTGTGTTGTTGCAATCTTTTTTTTGAGAAATTGCTCTCTCATAACACCATTTAAAACCCCATCTTTTAAAGGGGGGGTATAAATCCTGCTTTTTTTAACATAAAATATATTTGAAGTAGTTGTACAGCTTACTTTTTCGTTAATATTTAAGAATATTGCATCCTCATATCCATTTTTAGCAGCCCTATTTTTTTCAATCACATTATCTAAATAATTAAGAGTCTTATTTTGAGAAATAGGGGATGTATTATTCCTTCTAATATTTGCAACTCCTAATTTAATTGGCTTCATGAATAATGATTTAGTAATTAAATTTAATTTTATATAAATTCCAACTTTGTGTGACTTTTCAAAGTCTAAGCCCCTTTTAGAAATTCCTCTGGTAATATTAGTTCTAATGGCAATTTTTTTATTTTGAAAATTATTTTTTTTTATTAGGTTATTAATAATTTTTTTTAACTGCTCGTTCGTTAAATTGAAATTAAAAGAGAGAAGTTTGGCTGCGGAATTTAATCTTTTATAATGATCATTGTAATAAATTAATTTTTCCTGATAAAGCATCGTATCAAAAATACCATCGCCCAATAACAATCCTCTATCCGATAGATCAAAAGTTAGTTTTTTATGAGGAATATATTTTCCATTTGCATAAATAATCATAGATATCAATTTGGTTTAGTTTGACTTTGATCTTGGTCATTATTTAATAAATTACTTATTTTATCAATAGACTCTTGATACTCTAATTCAGAATCAGAATCGCTGACAATACCTCCGCCACAATTAACAACTATTTTATCTTTAGTTAATACAATGGTACGAATAGGAATATTCATATCTAATGACCCACACAATGAAATGTACCCAAGAGCCCCACAATAAGGGCCTCTTGTAGCTTCTTCTAGCTCACTAATTATTTCCATAGCTCTAATTTTTGGTGCACCAGTTACTGACGCTCCTGGCAAACAGGCTTTTAGCAAATCTACAGCTTTTTTGCCAGGTTGAATTCTACTTGATATATATGAAACTAGATGATGAACATTTTCATAAGTTTCAAGTGCAGCTAATTTTTCTACTTCAACACTACCTGTAACAGACACCCTAGAAATATCATTACGCAACACATCAACTATCATTAAATTTTCCGCTAGGTTTTTTTTACTATTAACTAAGTCTGCAATTAAAACTTTATCTTTTTTGTCTGTTAGTCCACGTGGGGTTGTTCCTTTTATTGGCGCAGCTGTAATTATATCTTCATCTAGACTTAGAAGCCTTTCAGGAGAAAATGAACATACTGCATCTTCTTTATTGTTAGATATAAATGCAGAGAATGGCGTTTGAGTTTTTTTTCTGTAGTATAAATATGTATCTAGATGATTATTTAAATTGTTATTTTTAGCAAAAAAACAATGTGTGAAATTTGCCTGAAATATATCACCAGCCTTAATGTATTGCAGAATTTTATTAATTGAATATTTGTAAGAATCTTTATCTTGATAAGATTTCCATTCAAAACTTAAATCAAGTTCATCTTTAACTTCGGCTACATTATTTTTATATAAACTTAATAAATATTCTGATTTTACAATATTTGAAGTATTATCTGTATTTTCTTGATAATCATCTAAATTTACAGAGAATAAATATGCTTTAAGTTTTCTGTGATCAAAAGCAAAGACAAGATCGTATAAACCAAACCAGATATCATCAAAATCATAAATGCTATTTTTTACATTTTTAATTTTTTCAATTTCTAAACATGACTCGTATGAAATAAACCCTGCCAAACCACATTGAAAACTTGGTAAATTTGGAATTTTTTGTATCTGCAAATTATTAAGCAGATCTTCGATTATTTCAAAAAAAGAATTATTTGTGGTTTTACTATCAATAAAAATATCGCTTTTTCTTTTATGAATTTTTAAAACTGGCATTGCTGCAATATAGCTATACTGATTTAGATTTTCATCTTTACCCGCACTATCCAAATAAGTTAATCCATCCAAACCCTTTAATTTTTGAAAAAAACTAATAGGTTCTTGATAGTCTAATTCTAATACTTCTATATTTCTCATTTTTAAACTTTAGTTTTGGTGGGGATACTCGGAGTCGAACCGAGACGACCGAAGTCACCAGATTTTGAGTCTGGCGCGTCTACCAATTCCGCCATACCCCCAACTATATAATTATTCGTAAACTATGACTAATTTGGAAGAGTTTCAAATAATTAAGTATATAAATAAATAATAGTTATTAAGCTGATAAGCATAGTTTTATTAGTAATGGAGATGTAGTATTCGTCTTTAATTAAACAATAAAAACCATGAGAAAACTATTTAATTTCTGTAAAGATTTAATTGATAATCAAATTAAGGCTTTTTCCAATACTAAATTTGCAATGCCTTTTGTTTTTTTTATTGGCTACATTGAAGCTATAATTTTCCCCCTACCTCAAGAAATATTTATGGTGCCGATGATGCTATCGGAACGCTCTAAAATATTTAGAATTGCTTTTTTTTCTTTTATAGGATCAATTATAGGTGGCATAACCGCTTATTATCTTGGTCTTTTATTTTTTGACTCAATAGTAAATCCAATCTTAAATTTATATAATTACTCAAACAATTTCGAATTCTTTAAAACCCAAATAAATGAGTATGGCTTCATATATGTATTCATTGGTGGATTTACACCATTACCATTTAAGATTATCACTCTATCAAGCGGCGCTTTAAGTATTCCTCTTTGGAATTTTTTAATTGCAGCTATTTTATCAAGAAGCATAAGATTTTATTTAATTGGATTCTTGGTTTGGAAATATAGTGATAAAGTAATTAATACAATTGATAGAAAATTAAATTTAATTACATTAATTTTATTTACTATTATTTTAACAATCTACTTATGCTATAAATTTATTTTATGATGAATGTAATCCTAAAAAGAAATATTATGATTAATCTTACTGCTTCAATATTAATTCTAGCAACAGTATATATTCTTCAATATTTTTTTAATATGGCTCCTTGTGATATGTGTATCAAGGAACGTTACCCCTATTATATAATTGGGATACTTGCAGGTGTGAATATTATTATAAATTCAAATCAGTTAATAAAAAATTTAATCATTAAAATATTATTAATTGTTACTTCGTTTTTTGGCTTCTTGTATTCAATTTATCACGTTGGAATAGAAAGAAAGTTTTGGATTGGTAATGCAGAATGTTCAAGTCGAAATACGGCTTTAGATATCGAAACTCTATCTTCACAACTTATGAATACGCCAATTATTCGATGTGATGAGGCAACTTTACTGTTCGATTTAGTTTCAATTGCTGAACTAAATGTCCTAGCAATGACTTTATTTTTGATTTTTAATATACTGGTATTATATAAAAAGATATGAATGCTAAAGAAAAGTTACTGGCCAAAATAATTAGAGTTAATCAAGCTGGAGAATTGGGTGCTCAAAAAATCTATTCTGCCCAAAAAAAAGTTTTTGAATTTCTAGGTAAGCATGATGATGTAAAAGAGATTTCAAGAATGGCTGAAGAAGAGCAAGAACATCTAGATTATTTTAACAATAAAATAAAAAAGCACAATATAAGACCAACTATCTTAGGACCCATATGGGAAATTGGAGCTACTGCTATTGGATTATCGACTGCAATTATGGGTTCTAAAGCTGCTTATACTTGTACAGAGGCTGTTGAAGAAGTTATTGTTGAACACTACCAGGATCAAATTGATCTTCTTGAGGGTGTAGATCCTGAGCTTCAAAGCAAAATAAAAAAATTTCAACAAGATGAAGAAGGTCATAAGCAAACTGCAATTGAACATGGTTCACAGCAAGCGTTCGCTTACAAAATTTTAAGACAAGTTTTACGAAAGACTACTCAAGCCGCAGTGTTTGTTGCTGAAAAAATATAATATTTTTTTTAAATTTTAAACTTGGTTCCTAAAAAATCAATTCCAATACGCAATCCATCTTCTGCAATAGAGTGTTGTGTATTTTTGGAGATATGAGTTTTTATATCTACACCATGTTCTTTTAATGTTTTTTCTGCAGTTAGTGTTTCTTGATAAGGCACCATTGGATCTTGATCACCGTGAATTAAATAAATTGATGGCTTAGAGATTAAATCATTTTTAAGTAAATCAGCACCAATAAGTTTTCCAGAATAGCCGAGAACTGCAGCCATAGAATTCTTTCTTCTTAAACTTACGTGAAGTGACATCATTGTACCTTGACTAAAACCAACTAATGCTAAATTTTCTTCAGTAATATTGTATTCTAATAATTTACTATCAATAAATTTATTTAGATGATCTGCGGCAACTAAAATTTTATTCCATAAAACTGCTGGATCTGTTGATGTTAAGTCAAACCATTGGTATCCGGCTGGATTCATTGAGCAAGGTTCGGGTGCATGCGGTGATAAAAAAATGGCTTCTGGTAAAGTGCTCTGAAAGTAATTTGCCAAACCAATTAAATCGTTGCCATCAGCTCCATACCCATGAACAAAAATTATTATTTGTTTTGGAGAGTTTCCACTCGTTGGTTCTTTTATTGGTCCATTTAACATTTTTTATTTTTGATTAATGTTTTTTTCAACAATGCTTACTATATCTGCCATAATATCTTTTAGTTGATAGTCTTTGGGCGTATAAACAGCAGTAACGCCTTGAGACTTTAATATTTTTTCATCTTCTATTGGAATTATACCACCAACAATAAGTGGGATATTATCAATTTTATTTTTCTTTAGTTCAGACATAATCTCACCAACCAGCTGTATATGAGACCCTGATAAAATTGATAAACCTATTATATGAACGTCCTCTTCAACTGATGACTTAACTATCTGTTTGGGGGTTAATCTGATACCCTCATACAAAACATCCATTCCACAATCACTGGCGCTTACAGCAATTTGTTCGGCTCCACTAGAATGTCCATCTAGTCCTGGTTTACCAACAAGAAATTTAATTCTACGCCCAGTTTTTTCTGATAATGCATCAACTCTTTTTTTAACTTCTAGATAGTCATTATTAGTTGTTGCTTTAACATTCTGTGTAATTCCAGTTGGAGCTCTGAATTCCCCAAATACATCTCGCATTACATCTGTCCACTCACCGGTTGTAACACCAGCTTTAGCAGCATCTATGGAAGCTTGCATAATATTAGTGTCTGACTGAGCGGCCAATCGCAGTTCAGCTAAAGATTTATCGACTAGTGATTGATTGCGGTTTTTACGCCACTCATTTAAGGCTTGAATTTGTTCTGCTTCAACTGCAGGGTCTATAGATTCTATTCCACTATCATTTTCTGTTAATGGAGATTTTTCAGTCTCAGTAAATTTATTTACTCCAACCACAATTTGTCTGCCATCATTAATATTCTGAATTCTTTCTTTATTTGAATTAACCAACTCTTGTTTTAAATAACTATTTTCAATACCTGCAACAGCTCCACCCATTGATTGAATATGATCAAATTCTTTTCTTGCTTCATTTTTCATTTGTTCAACTTTTTCTTCTACAACCTTAGATCCATTAAACAAATCTTCAAACTCAAGAAGGTCTGTTTCATAAGCTAGAATTTGTTGTAACCTTAGTGACCATTGCTGATCCCATGGCCTTGGCAATCCTAAAGCCTCATTCCAAGCTGGTAATTGAACGGCTCTTGCACGAGCATCTTTTGATAAAACTACGGCCATCATTTCTATAAGAATACGATAAACATTATTTTCAGGTTGCTGTTCCGTTAGCCCTAAGCTATTAACTTGAACACCATATCTAAATCTTCTATTTTTTGGATCTTTTACTCCATATCTTTCTTTGGTTATTTCATCCCATAAATCTACAAACGCTCGCATCTTGCACATTTCAGTAATAAATTTAATACCCGAATTAACAAAGAAACTTATTCTTCCAACGACATTTTCAAATTCTTCTGGTGATAATACATTAGACTCTTTTACGCGATCCAAATAGGCAACAGCTGTAGATAAGGCAAAGGCTAACTCTTGCACAGGCTTCGCGCCTACTTCTTGTAAATGATAAGAACATATATTTACAGGGTTCCATTTTGGTAATTCAGTATAAGTAAATGTAATCATATCCGATATAAGTCTAAGACTAGGAGCTGGAGGAAAAATATGAGTTCCTCTTGAAAGATATTCTTTAATAATATCATTTTGTGTTGTTCCTTGTAATTTATTGCGATCAACTTTCTGCTCGTCAGCTAATGCAATATAAAGACTTAACATCCAGGCCGCTGTAGCATTTATGGTCATTGAAGTATTCATCTGATCAAGAGGAATCTGATTTAACAAGGTTCTCATGTCTCCAATATGACTTATTGGAACTCCAACTTTTCCAACTTCTCCACTAGCAAGTACGTGATCACTGTCATAGCCAGTCTGTGTAGGTAAATCAAAGGCAATAGATAGGCCTGTTTGACCTTTTGAAAGATTATTTAGGTATAGCTCATTTGACTTTTTAGCAGTCGAATGTCCAGCGTAAGTGCGTATTAACCATGGTTTATCTGTCATTTTCAGTCCTTGAGCTTGTTTTTCTAATTTTTTGTTTTACTTATACTTCATATATTAATAACAACAAACTGGCTATAAACCGAGAAAAAAGAAGTGTATATAAATTTATTTTCAAACTGGCTATTAGCCTAGAAAAAAGATTAAATTAAGCTATATTTCAAATAAATTTTGTACTTAGGAGAGAAGATAATGACTGCTGAAGAAAAAGATATTTATGCTATTGGTGAAGTTCCGCCTCTTGGTTTTGTTCCAAAAAAAATGCACGCTTGGGTTATTAGAAAAGATCGACATGGTAATCCTATGCAATCTTTTCAAGCTGAAGAGTTTGATGTTCCTGAAATAGGACCCAGTGATGTTTTGGTTTTTGTTATGGCTGCTGGAGTAAATTATAATGGTGTTTGGGCTGGATTAGGAAAACCGATCTCTGTGTTAGATGTAACAAAAAAAGATTATCATATTGCAGGCTCAGATGCCTCTGGAATTGTTTGGAAAGTTGGATCAGCTGTCAAGAAATGGAAAGTTGGCGATGAAATTGTTGTTCATGCAATGACATGGGATCACGAAGATGTTGAAGTTAATGGTGGAGAACCAATGCTGTCTGAGACTAATAAAGTTTTTGGATATGAAACTGCTGATGGTACTTTTGCTCAGTTCACTGCTGTACAAGCACACCAGTTAATGAAAAAGCCACCTCAATTATCATGGGAAGAAAGTGGTTGTTACAATTTAACTCTTGTTACTGCGTACAGAATGTTATTTGGACACGCGCCACATGAACTAAAACCTGGTCAATATGTTTTAATCTGGGGAGCGTCTGGTGGACTTGGAAGTTTTGCGGTTCAGCTGGCAAAAACAGTTGGCGCTAAACCAATTGGAATTATTTCAGATGATTCAAAGGCTGACTACGTGAAAAGCCTAGGTGCTGTTGGCGTTATAAATAGAAAAAACTTTAACTGTTGGGGAGAGCATCCTGATATCGATGATGCTGAAGCCTATGGCAATTATATGAAAGAAGTTAGAAAGTTTGGTAAAGCTCTATGGGAATTTACGGGAAAAGGAAGGAATGTAGACATGGTGTTTGAGCATCCAGGAGAAACTACAGTTCCTGTTTCTATGTTTATTGTAAAAAGAGGTGGTATGGTTGTTATCTGTGCCGGTACTACAGGATATAACCTGACTTTGGATGCGCGATATTTGTGGATGCACAGTAAAAGGCTTCAAGGATCTCATTTTGGAAATTCAAAGCAGGCACATTCTGCAAATAATCTTGTATTAGATGGTGTGATTGATCCATGTATGTCAGAGGTTTTTGAATGGGATAAGATACCATTTGCACATGAAAAAATGCTTAACAATGAACATAAAGCTGGAAATATGGCAGTTTTAGTTGGAGCTCTTGAAACAGGACTAAAAACTATCAAGGAAGAATAAATATAATGGATAATTTATTAATTAAATGTAGGGATTCTTTAGAGTCTATTAACAGGTATTCAGATGCTGCTAAAGAACAAGTTAAAAAACTTGTTATGGAAGATGGGACTGTATCTAAACAACTCATGGCAAGAGAGCAACATGCTGCTCACAGCCTGGCTTGGATAGCAACCTATAAAGCTACACTTACTGAATTACTAAATTGGGCAGAAAGACTTGAAAGTGAAAATAATTTTCTAGAGACTGAACAACTCATATTACAGTTCGCTTTCTCAGAATATCTAAAACAATTGTGGAACGGTATTCCTATGTCTCAACTTGAGTATGCAAGACCTCAAGACTTAGGACTAAAGAATGGGTTACTAACTGAACTTTCAACTAACTCAGTTAAAGATCTTATGCTAAATGGAAATGATGCAACCGATAGATTAAAACTTGCTGACATTTTACAAAATAATTTTTCAAGTAAGAATTTTGGTAATTTAGGTCTTGACGATACTTCCACAATGATAATTCAGGAATTTAAAAAATTTGTAGAAGATGACGTTGCCCCCTACGCACATGAATGGCATTTAAAAGATGAGTTAATTCCAATGGAGGTCATAAATAAAATGGCTGAGCTTGGAGTTTTTGGATTAACGATACCTGAGGAATATGGTGGCCTTGGTATGAGTAAGCTATCAATGTGTGTTGTAACTGAAGAGCTAGCGCGTGGATATATTGGAATTGGATCTTTAGGAACAAGAACTGATATTTCTTCTGAATTATTATTAATTGGTGGAACTGAAGAACAAAAGAAAAAATGGTTACCAAAAATTGCATCTGGTGAAATACTTCCAGCTGCTGTTTTCAGTGAGCCCAATACAGGTTCTGACTTGGCTTCACTTAGAACTCGAGCAGTAAAAAATGGAGATGACTATTCAATAACTGGAAATAAAACTTGGATTACTCACGGCGCAAGAAGTGACTTGATGACTCTTTTAGCAAGATCGAACCCAGATGAAAAAGGTTATAAGGGTTTATCTATGTTCTTAGCTGAAAAAGAACGAGGGGATGACAATAATATGTTCCCAAGCGAAGGAATGTCTGGAGGAGAAATAGAGGTACTTGGCTATAGAGGAATGAAAGAATACGAAATTGCATTTGATGAATTTAAAGTGAAGGGTGAGAATCTACTAGGTGGAGAAGAGGGCAAAGGTTTCAAACAATTAATGGAAACATTTGAATCTGCTAGAATTCAGACTGCCGCAAGAGCGGTTGGTGTTGCTCAATCTGCAATGGAGACTGGTATGCAGTATGCTCTTGATAGAAATCAGTTCGGTAAATCAATATATGAATTTCCTAGAGTTTCTTCAAAAATTACTTCGATGGTTACTGAAATAATGGCTGCTCGACAACTTACTTATTTCTCAGCAAGAGAGAAGGATAAGGGCAATAGATGCGATTTAGAAGCTGGCATGGCAAAACTACTGGGTGCTCGAGTGGCATGGGCAACTTCTGATAACTCTCTTCAGATACACGGCGGAAATGGTTTTGCTTTAGAATATCCTATCAGTAGGCTTTTATGTGATTCAAGAATCTTAAATATCTTTGAAGGCGCTGCAGAAATGCAAGCCGATGTCATAGCTCGAAGATTACTTACTTCAAACTAATGCCAAGTGTGTTTTATTACTTATTGATACCAATCACAATTGCTGCCGTAACCATGGTTCTTTTTACAGGCATCTTTGGAATGTTAAAAGGTGGAAAGTTTAATAAACAATACTCTAATAAATTAATGCGCTTAAGAATTTTGCTTCAATTCTTAGCGATAGTGATCATAATGATAGCTCTATATATTGCATCTTAATAAAAATGGTAAAATTAACTAGAATTTATACAAAAACTGGGGACAAGGGCAAAACAAGCCTAGTTTCAGGTAAAAGAGTTTCTAAAGATAATATTAGAATTAGATCCTATGGCACGGTGGATGAATTGAACTCTATTCTTGGTGTTGTTAAACATCATGTCTCTAAAAAGTTGGTCAAAGTTATAGCGGAAATTCAAAATGATTTATTCGACCTAGGAGCAGATCTTGCAAACCCAATTACTAAATTACCAAAATTCCCTCCGTTAAGAATCACTGAAAACCAAGTTAAGAGATTAGAAGATACTATTGATAAATTTAATAAACCGTTATCAAGCTTAAACTCATTCATCTTACCCGGTGGATCTCTTAGTGCGTCATATTTACACAATGCACGAACAGTCGCTAGGCGTGCTGAAACTTTAATTGTTGAATTAAATAGTAAAGAAAAAATAAACATAAATTCAATGACTTACGTTAATAGATTATCAGATTTATTCTTCGTTTTATCAAGAGTTGAAAATGGAAATGGTAAAAAAGATGTCTTATGGAAACCTGGTCAGAATACTTAAATTAATTGATCAAAAGCAAAAAATACTATAATTCCTAACGATATATTTCTTAAATAAATTAATTAGAAAGAACTTTTAAATGAAGATCCTAGTGCCCGTAAAAAGAGTTATCGATCCTTATGTAAATATCAGAGTTAAGTCTGATCAAACTGGTGTTGAAACTGATAATGTAAAAATGTCCATGAATCCTTTTTGTGAAATAGCCGTAGAAGAAGCTATTAGATTAAAAGAAGCAGGCAAAGCAGAAGAGATAATTGCAATTTCCATAGGTGATCAGAAGTGCCAAGAAACAATTAGAACTGCCCTAGCCATGGGAGCTGATAGAGGAATTCACGTATTAACAGAAGAAGTTTTAGAGCCACTAGCTCTAGCTAAAATTTTAGCTAAAATATATGAAGAAGAAAAACCAGGTCTGGTTGTGATGGGCAAACAAGCAATTGATGGTGATAACAATCAAACGGGACAGATGTTTGCAGCACTAACTGATTTACCGCAAGGTACATTTGCATCTAAAATAGATATTGAAGGTGAACAAGCCTTAGTTACAAGAGAAGTTGATGGTGGCTTACAAACTATTAAAATTAATATGCCTGCGGTTGTTACGACTGATTTAAGACTTAACGAACCAAGATATGCTTCACTTCCAAATATTATGAAAGCAAAGAAAAAACCTATCGACCAAAAAGCACCAGAAGATTTTGGTGTTGATGTATCACCCAGACTAAAAGTTTTAAAAGTGGTCGAACCACCTAAGAGACAAGCTGGAATTAAAGTGGATTCAGTATCAGAATTAGTAGAAAAACTTAAAAATGAAGCAGGTGTTATATGACAACATTATTTTATACCGAACATGCAAATGGTCAATTAAATGATCAAAGCTTAAAAGCCATTAGTGGTGCAAAAGAATTTGGAGATGAACTTCACATACTTATTGCGGGAAGTAATATTGACGAGGCAGTAAATCAAGCTAGTAAGATAGAGGGTGTGTCAAAAGTAATTCATCTTGATAACAGTGAATTTGACAATATTTTAGCAGAAAAATTAACTTCAGCTATTTTTGATATATCATCTGACTATAACTTTTTTGCATCAGCAGCAACTACAACAGGTAAAAATGTTATGCCTAGATTAGCCGCAAAACTTGATGTAAGTCAAATATCTGAAATAATAGGTGTTGAGTCACCCGATACATTTATCAGAACAATTTATGCTGGAAATGCAATTGCGACTGTTCAATCCTCTGATATAAAAAAAGTATTAACAATTAGACCTACAGCTTTTCAAATGAGTGTGGCAGGCGATACTTCCTGTGAAGTAGTAAAAATTTCTCCAGAAAATATTCCATCAGTTTCTGAATTTGTTAAGGAAGAGCTAACAAAATCAGATAGACCTGAATTAACTTCTGCTAAAATAATTGTATCTGGTGGTAGAGGAATGCAAAATGGTGAAAACTTTAAACTCTTAGATAAAGTTGCTGCTAAATTAAATGCAGCAGTTGGTGCATCACGAGCTGCCGTTGACGCTGGCTTTGTTCCAAATGATTATCAAGTTGGCCAAACCGGTAAAGTTGTTGCTCCTGAATTATATATTGCAGTGGGTATATCTGGAGCAATTCAGCATCTTGCAGGAATGAAAGATTCAAAGGTTATTGTTGCAATAAATAAAGATGAAGAAGCACCTATTTTTGATGTTGCTGACTATGGTCTTGTAGCCGATTTATTTCAAGTTCTGCCAGAACTAGAAGAAGCACTCTAAAAAATATATTTAGAAAATAAATCTATAAAGTATTGATCTTCCCAATCTGCTGGTCCCAAGTATTTTGCAATTTGCATACCATTTTGGTCTATTAAAATAGTCGCCGGCAAGCCAAGGGCTTTTATTTCTCTTGGAATACTATTTTTACTATCAAAGTATAATGCAATGTTTTCAATGTTATTATCAATAAAAAAACTTTTAGCTTTGGTTTTTGGACCCCTATCAAGATTAATTGCAATTACTTCAAATTTATCTTTATCAAATTTACCTTGTAATCTGTCTAATGAAGGCATTTCCTCTTTACAAGGTTTGCACCAAGTTGCCCATAGATTGACTAAAGTGAGTTTTCCAGAAAAATCACTTAGTGAGTAATTTTTACTACTTACGTCCTCAAAAATACTTGTAAAACCAGGCTTTTCTTCAAAAATTATTTTTTTTAGCGTACCTGTTTCAGCATATAAGGGGTTGCAAAACAAAAATATTGTGGCATATACCAACATTACTTTAGAAATAATATTATATAGTTTCATATAAAGATACATAGTGAGAATACAGATAATGTCTATAAAAAAAAACCCTATATTAAGACATCGATTTAGTCAGAAAAATAAGGACATTTTTACTGAGATTAATACTTCAATTGATTTTGATAAGTTTATGTTTAATGAAGATATTGAAGGGTCTATTGCTCATGCTGAGATGTTATCTAATCAAAAGATAATTACTATATCTGAAAAAAATAAGATTATATCTGGACTCAAAAAAATCTTATTAGAAATAAAAAATAATAAGTTCATCTTTAAGCCTGAGCTAGAAGATATTCATATGAATATTGAGAGTAGACTCCAAGAACTTGTTGGTGATACGGCTGGAAAACTACATATAGCGCGATCTAGAAATGATCAAGTTGTAACTGACTTAAAGCTTTGGCTAAGAAAAGATATAGATTTAATATTAAGTGAATTAAAAGTTTTAAGAAAAATTATAATAAAAAATGCTGAAAAAAATATTGATGTCATAATGCCCGGCTTTACGCACTTGCAAACAGCACAACCTATATCCGCAGGACATTATTATATGTCTTATTATGAAATGTTCATGAGAGATACTGAAAGATTTGCAGAATCAAGAATTAGGCTAAATAAAAATCCTCTTGGATCGTGTGCTATGGCTGGAACCTCTTTTAAGATAGATAGGTTTGCAACTTCCAAAAAACTTTCATTTAATGGACCAACAAATAATTCTATAGATAGTGTTGCAGATAGGGATTTTGTAATTGATTATTTATATGCATCAAGTACTTGCGCTATGCATTTATCAAGAATTGCAGAAGAAATTGTTTTGTGGTCTTCTAATCTTGTTAAATTTTGTGAAATAAAAGACGACATGATGTCTAGTTCTTCAATAATGCCACAAAAGAAAAATCCTGATGCTGCTGAGTTAGTGCGTGCAAAGGCGTCTTTAATTAATGCAAACCTATTTTCATTATTAAATATAATGAAGGCCCTTCCTTTGTCTTACAGTAAAGATCTCCAAGAAGATAAAAAGCTAGCTGTTGACACAAGTAATAATTTGCATGTATCGATTAAAGTAATTACTGAAATTTTAAAAGGCATAAAATTGAATAAAGAAACTATGTTTGAGGCTGCCTTAAATGGCTATTCTAATGCAACAGAGTTAGCAGATTGGCTTGTTAAAAACATTGGATATTCATTCAGAAAAGCTCATCAAATATCGGCTAAAATCGTTAATTTTGCTGAAAAAAATAAATTGAGACTAGAAGATTTAACTCTTGATGAGCTTAAAAAATTCGACTCAAATATCAATAATAGTATTTTTAAATCCTTAAATATAAAAAATGCAGTTTTAAGCAAAACAAGTTATGGTGGAACAAGTCCGTTAGAAGTAATTAAGATGATTAGAAAAGCAAAGAAAACAAATAAATGAAAAAAATTATAATTTTTTTAATACTAGGATTATCACTTATTAGTTGTGGTAAAAAAGGGTCACTAGAATTACCTGAAACTACATCTCAAAACTATATTCTTAAAGAAATGTTATCTACGATAATTTAATACTATGAAATATTTTGATTATAAAGGTGAAGATTTAAAATCTGAAAATATTTCTATTGCAAAAATAGCATCAGAAATTCAAACTCCATTCTATTGCTACAGTGCGAATGCGCTTAAAAATAATTTTAATGAGTTAAAAGATGCATTTAAAGAAATTAAACCAAAAATTTGTTACGCTACAAAATCTAATTCCAATTTGTCCATATTAAGCCTATTACAAAAAGAAGGTGCTGGCGCTGATGTCGTTTCTGTTGGTGAATTAAAAAAGTCACTGATAGCGAATATTAGCCCTGATGACATAGTTTTTTCAGGAGTGGGCAAAACTGAAAGTGAAATTGAATTTGCAATTATAAGTAAAATATTTCAAATAAATGCTGAATCTACTAGTGAATTACATACTATAAATGAGATAGCACAAAAACTTGGTACTATTCAGCAAGTAGGGATTAGAATTAATCCTGATGTTATTGGAGAAACTAATAAGAAAATTTCCACTGGGGGAATAGGTGATAAATTTGGTATTCCATTTTCTGAAGTTAAAGATCTATTTTTGAATAATGAACATTTTAAAAATATAAAGATATCTGGTATTGCTTTTCATATAGGCAGTCAAATTCATGACATAGAACCTTTTAGGAATGTATTCCAAAAGACAAGTAAGCTGATTAATGAAATCAATAAAGATATGCAGGTTATTAAAGTGTTGGATATAGGAGGAGGCTTTGGGGTTGACTATGAAAATAATCAAAAAAAATTTCCTATTCAAGAATATGTAAACCTTGTAAAAAATTCTTTTGATACAGAAAAGCTAACAGTTGTAATAGAGCCAGGTAGATCAATTTCATGGAATACAGGAATATTAGTCACAAAAGTTTTATACATAAAGAAACATGGAGATAAAAAGTTTATTATTACTGACTGTGGCATGAACGACTTAATGAGACCCGCATTATATGACGGCTATCATAAAATATTGCCAATAACTGAAATTAAAAATACTGATAAAATCTCTACTGATATAGTTGGTCCAATCTGTGAATCTACAGATAGACTATTTTCCAGCAATGAATTCTATGATGTAAAGGAAGGGGATTTATTGGCTATACTTAATTCTGGAGCCTATGGCTCATCAATGAGTTCTAATTATAATGTTCGACCACTTATTGCCGAGATATTAATTGATAAAGATAATTATAGTATAATTAGAAATCGACAATCTTTTGAGGAAAGTATTGCTCAAGAAATTAAAATAAATAAGAACTAATTACCTTGGTAAAAATATTTTCTGAAAAGTTATAATAATAATATCCTTAATATGTAATGCCTCTACTGAACCTACTGGATCTACTGAACCTACTGGATCTACTTGATCTATTTTGTTAAAATGATCTATGCCTAAAACTAATACAATAAATAATATAAAAATTATTATTGCAATTCTATCTCCAGATAATTTTTTCTTTTTTTTATAAACTGCGGGTAAATTTTTATCTGATTGAGGATCCCTTTTTTCTAATACCTTTCTAGAATCAGGCACAGATTCATTGTTTTCGAAGCCTGCATTATCTTGAAACCAAGAGAAATTACAGCGGGCACATCGTACCTGTCTTCCCTTGCTTAATTGAACTGGATCAACAAGGTATTTTGCTTCGCATGAAGAACAAGAAATAATCATAAAATATTTAGTTAAATTTATATTTTTAGAATAATCTATTATTTTAAATGATACATCAAATTAATAAAAAAATATTATATATATCATTTTTTTTAATGATAATTTTAGTAACAGTTCATTTTACTTACTATCTATCGCAAATTCCTAGTACAACTAATCAAAATAACACCTTTATTAATACTGATGGGATTGTTGTATTGACTGGTGATAAAAATAGAATTTCAGAGGGTATTAATATTTTAAAAAAAAACACAAATCAAAGACTGCTTATTTCAGGGGTGAATAAAAAAATTAGTAATTCAGCAATAAAATCACTTTATGCTAATGACACAGAAACAAGACAATTATTTAATTGCTGTATAGATTTTGATAAAATTTCAACAAATACATTTGAAAATTCAAGAGAGACTTATTTTTGGGCAAGAGATCAAAACTTAAAAACTTTATTAATTGTTACTTCGCATTACCATATGCCAAGAGTGAAATTAGAATTTTCAAGATTTTTTCAGAAAGATTCCTTATACTATAAATCAGTAAAAGTTGCTGAAAATGATAAATCAGATATTTCCATTGAAATGATTAGAAAAATAATTTTTGAATATATTAAGTATTTAAGAGCGTCTCTTAGATTTTTGGTTAAAATATAATATGTTGTTTATTAGATCATTATTATCAAATCTATTTTTTTATTTTTTTATTATAGGATCTCTATTTATTGCACTTTTTTCTTTTATATTGCCCCGCTCAATAATTTTTTGGTTAATTCGATTCCAATCTATACACACATTAATTAACTTAAAATATTTAGTAAATTTAAAAGTAGAGTTTAGAGGCACAGAGAATATACCCAAGTTTAGGAAGTATTTAATTGCCTCAAAACATCAGTCATTGGCTGAGGGAGTACTTTTAAACTATGCAATTGAAAAACCAAGTATTGTTGCAAAAAGAGAATTATTGTATATTCCAATAGTTGGTCTCTGTTTTAAAAAAGCAAATTTTATTTATGTTAATAGGACTAAGGGCGAAACATCCATTGAAACATTGGTAAGGAAATCAAAAATAAGTATGGAAAAAGATCCAAGGCCTCTTTTAATTTTTCCAGAAGGTACAAGAACTCCCATAGGTGAAATAAAGCCTTATAAATATGGTATTACTGCATTGTACAAAGAATTAGGTGTTCCTTGTTTACCAGTAGCTGTAAATACAGGGTATTTTTGGCCTCGAAGGAAATTTTTAAGATATCCAGGTAAAATGGTAATTGAGTTTTTAAAACCTATTGAGCCAGGAATGGATCCTGATGATTTTAGCGTTTTCCTAGAAAAAAAAATTGAAGAGAAGTCCGATAAATTAGTTTTAGAGGCTCGAAATCAATCCACAGGTAGGACCTAGTTGTACAATAGACTGTGGATAAATATATTTAAATCAATTAAAACAATAGCTTAATTGTTTATAAGATTATTAACAAATATGGATAAAATTAACTCATTAAAAAAAATATTCTACTTAATTCTTTTATCTTTACTGCTCTATTCTGCTTACTGGATATATATGTCATTCCAATTTAAAAATGAAGTTAAGCATTTTATTGAAACACATGAGATAGAAGTTGAAAAGATCTATGTTACTGGATTTCCATATAGGATGGAAACTTACATATCAAATTTATCTATAGAAATAAACCAAGGAGAATTTTTTTATTTAAACATTCCAGAACTTAAAATTAGCATTTCCCCGCTATCCTTAAATAAGATTTTTTTACAATCGGACTCATCTTCTTTAAAATTTAAAAACTCAGCACAAGAATTTAATATATTCAATAATGAAAGTCGTCTTGCTATTACTATTGAAAATGGCTTAATAAAAAGATTGCTACTTATGTTTGAAGATAATGAAATCTCATACAGGAATGTATTTTTTGATTTTGATAAAAAAATAAGCAATATTGTTTTAGATGGTAAGATTAATTCTATTGATAATAAATTGAATGGTAATCTTCAGTTGGATATTTATGACAAAAATGGACAGAAGCAATTTGCCGCCCCAATTTCAATTAATGACAATATATTAAAA
>Ga0209482_1000841_pt1 | contig 24319 bp, 29 predicted proteins | sample CoawatmetaG10DNA_FD_187512 | JGI IMG/M metagenome (GOLD analysis project Ga0209482, IMG submission 187512) | Marine microbial communities from the West Antarctic Peninsula - Coastal water metaG104-DNA (SPAdes) (version 2) | ecosystem: Environmental > Aquatic > Marine > Coastal ...
GAACAGCAATTGGTGTAACCTAAAAGACTGGGGCGGTTCGCCGCCCCTTTCTTACCTCTTGGAGAACGCTCATGGCCGCTGGTGACACTTCGCTTTCAATATGTTCGGACGCTCTAATATTGTTAGGCGCAGCTCCTATATCATCTTTCACAGAGGGCAGTGATGGCGCACAAGCTTGTGATCGCTTGTATCCTGATCTTCGTGATAACGTCATTGCAAACTATATGTGGAGCTGGAGCGTAAAGAAGGTTCAGATTGCTCGTTTATCTACCAACCCACTTGATGAATGGAAGTATGCCTATCAGCTACCAGGCGATATGCTATCTGGTGTTATTGCTTTATTTCCTAGCAACGGCACTAATCAATCTTCTGCAAAGTATGGATGGGATATTTACGGTGACCAATTATTTACAAATTTTGAAACGGTTTTTATTGATTATCAAAGCACAGTTTCAGAGGCTAAAATGCCAGTGTATTTTGTTAGACTGCTTCGTACAGCATTAGCGGCAGAGCTTGGCTTTGTAATTACTGACCAATTAGCTAAATCAGACTATTTTCGCTCCCTGGCGTTTGGCTCCCCAGCGGATGCTAACCGTGGTGGTTTAATGCGAGAAGCAATAAACATTGATAGCCGTGGCAAGCTGCCACAAGTTATTGAGGATTATTCTTTAATTAATGTGAGAAACTAATATGCGGGTTGTACAGTTCCAAACAAATTTCTCTGTTGGTGAGCTTGATCCGCTTCTTCGCGCTCGAACAGATTTGGCACAATATCAAAACGCTGTTGAAGAAGCCACCAATGTAGTCATTCAGCCGCAAGGTGGCTTTAAGCGCCGTGAGGGTTTAAGATTTGTCTATGACTTTGGCACAGGCTTTACTGACTTTAAGATAATTCCATTTGAGTTTAGTGTGACTGATAGCTATTCTTTGGTTTTTGTTAATCAAAGGATTTACGTTTTTAAGGCTGGAGTTCTTCAAGCAAATATTAATGGAACGGGCAATGATTTTATAGCCGCCACACCTATTACGGCTGCTATGCTTGATGAGATAAATTACACTCAAGCGGTAGATACATTGATACTTTGCCATGAGGACTTGCAAACAAAGCGTTTAGTTAGAAATTCAGATACAAGCTGGACTTTAGAAAACCTTCCTTTAAAAAACCTGCCCCAATACCCCTATGCATTCAGCACGCACTTGCCAAATTTCACAATTACGCCCAGCGCGTCTACTGGAAATATTACTATAACGGCGTCTGCTGCAACTACGGATACTGGAAATGCTCAAGCTGGTTCAGCCAACACAATTACGTTAAAATCTTCAAGTTCGTTTTCGTCCGATGATGCACCTAACGGAATGTTTGTCAAAATTACTTCTGGTACTGGATCAGGTCAAACGCGCCAGGTTGAGGATTATGTTGGTTCTTCAAAGGTACTAACAGTATATCCTCCTTGGGATACTGCGCCGAATGGAACGTCAAACTATTCTGTACATCCCTTTGAAGCTTCTGCCGTTGGTGGATTTGCTCAAGTAACAAGCACATTTGGCCGCGCTCGTTATGTTGAATTTGTTTCTAACACGGTAATGAAGGCTGTTACCGAAGTTAGTTTTTTTGACACAAGTGCAGTTGTTGCTGGAAACTGGGAAAGCGAACAGGGATATGAAGACGTTTGGTCTAATGCCCGTGGCTGGCCCAGGTCTGCCGCTTTCCATGAGGGGCGTCTATATTTTGGTGGATCTAAATCAAGAGCTAATACAATATGGGGTTCGCAAGTTATAAATTTCTTTGACTTCGGGGCTGGAAGTGGGCTTGATGATGAAAGCGTTGAGGCAACAATAAACACAAATCAGCTTAACAGCATTGTTAATTTGTTTTCTGGAAACGACTTGCGCGTCTTTACTACTGGCGCAGAGTTTGCGGTTCTTCAGTCTGGCGATAATCCGATTACTCCATCCACTTTCTTTGTTCGGCCACAGACACGGCTGGGAACAAAACCTGGTCTTCCAATTGAAGATCTTAACGGTGCTACCGTGTTTATTCAAAGGCAGGGTAAATCTTTAAACGCCTTCCAGTTCGGTGACAAAACTGCATCATACCAGGTGCAGCCTCTTTCTGCTCTTAGCTCTCACCTGTTAAAGAACCCGATTGACCTGGCTGCTAGACGCGCTGCCTCTACTGATGAGAGTGATCGCATATTTATTGTAAACGGAACAGACGGATCTATGGCCGTTTACTCTATTCTAGTGGGGCAGAATGTTATTGCGCCTAGCCGTTTTACTACAGATGGCGATTTTATTGCGGTATCGGTTGAGATTGCTGATGTTTATGTAATTGTTAAACGCACAGTAAACAGCCAAGTTAGGTATATGCTGGAGAAGTTTGATTCTAGTCTTACGCTGGATAGCGCCAAGACGGGCGGAGCTGCTAATTCAGTGGCAATGACACAGCTACGGGGTAAGACAGTAGCAATAATACGCGATGGCGTTGTGCTGACCTCTCAGACGGTCCCCGCCTCACCATTTACAATTACCTTTACAACACCGGCAACATCTAGTTTTCAAGTCGGATTAGATTATCCTGTTACAGTTAGAACTATGCCAGCCGAACCTGTGCTTTCGGGTGGATCTGTGCAGGGATTTAAGAAGCGGATCATTCAAGTTGATGCAATTGTAAACAACACTCAAGACATGACCATTAATGAAAAAGAAATTTCGTTTAGAAGTTTGGGCGTTGATGTCCTTGACATAGCGGTTAAGCCATTTACCGGCACTAAGGTTGCACATGGATTTTTGGGCTTTAGTCAAACGGGACAAATTACAATAAGCCAAACCGTACCTTTGGCTATGACCGTTCTTGGTCTTGATTATCGTTTAAGCGTGGGGAATTAGATATGGTTGCTTTAGCACCAGCAATTTTAACGGCGGGAAAAGCCGCCATGACGTTTGCATCTTCTGGAGGCGGTCAGCTATTAATGGCTGGAGTTTCAGCAGCGGGTCAGATGTCAGCCGGTAGATCCCAGCAAAGAGGTTATGACGCCCAGGCGTTGCAAGCAGAGCTACGCGGCAGATCTGAGGCTATTGCCTATAAGCAAAGAGGCGCTGACGCTTTGAGAAACCTAAATGAAACACTGGCGGCAATCGTTTCTAGGTCTGCGGCTGGCGGTGTTGATCCCACTTCTGGCTCTGCTTCTACCTTGCAGGGATACGCAATGAATGAGGGAGTAAGAGAGCAATCAATAGCTGCCGACAATGCGGTATTGGCGCTGGGCCAAGCTCAAAGCCAAGCGGGAATTTATAGATCTGCTGGTAGGTCTGCGATGTTATCGTCTTATGTTTCTGCTGCCGGATCTGTAGGCCAGGGTGCATATCGATACGGACAATTGAGTTAGGAAAACAAGCATGGCAATTCTCCCTAGATATCAGCGACTTGGCATTGTTGACCGTCAGCCAACGCAAACAGATTTTGCTGACACGCGGGAAGCCGCCCGTCTTGGTACTAATATTTCTCAGCAAGTTAGCCGGATGTCTGATTTTGCAATGAAGCAAGGTGCTGACGATGCTAAAATGAGGGGTGAAGAGCTTATCCGTACTGATGGAGCCTTCCCCACTCTTAAAGATATTAAATCAAAGGGTGGGCCTAGAAGTATTGCTGAAAAATCTGCATACGCTTTAGGTTCTCAGGTAGCTGTTGCTCAAGTCCAGGCAGATGCCGAAGTATATATTATGCAGATCCTTAACGATGGTGAGAAAAACAAAACATCTTTCACCCAAGTCCAGGCACAACTAAGGGATCTTACCGATGGTTATTCATCTGCGTTAGCTGACGTTGATCCTGGGGCGTCAATGCTTCTGCAAACACGTTTAGGTGGGGCTATAGGAAAAGCTGAAGAACGCTATTCTAATTTTTATGTTGGAGTTCAAGCAGCCAGATCTGCAAAGAAACTAACTGATATTGCTGACTTAAAACTTAATGAAATACTTGAGAGTGCCATACGGGCAGGGAGTAACTCACAAGAACAAATATCACAATCAGTTGCGGATGCTGTAACATTGCTTGCTGGGTTAGGCGCTACTGAGGAACAGCTTGATGCCTTTGAGGTTGGCACTAACAATGCAGCTTATAAAGAAAAAGCAATATTTGAATTTAATAAATCTTCTATTCCTGAACAAGAAGAAATGCTATCAACTCTTCTGACTACTCCGATGCCTGGAATGTCATTAGAAAAAACTCAATCATTTAGAAAATCCCTAACGTCTACTTATAATAATAATTTAAGAGCGCAGGCTTCAAAGAGTGCTGGAGTTGTGGCTGATGTTAGAGAACAAGCCGGTATCCTTTCCAAAGGTGGGATGCCCAGCCTAGCAGAAATAGAGCGCCTAAAAACCGCAGCTATTAATCTTGGTGAAAACGAAAGCGGCTTAAAAGCACAAGAGGCAGTTAGGATGCTTGAGTTTAATGCTGAAAGAGCTTCAGTCTATAGGCAGATGTCATTTGAAGATTTAACCGCTGAAGTTGATGACTTAAAGGGCGGCATGGAAGGGCAGGGCCGTGCGGGTCGTGATACTTTAATTGAGGTTGATACCTACAACGCTGCTGTTACTTATTTAGCTGCGGCTCAAAGAAAAGTAGATGGGCTTGAGGCTCAAGAAAAAGAACAATTTCAACCTTTCATTAATCTTGCAACCGAATCCTTATCTGCTCTTAAAAAAGAATTAGATTCGGGACAGCCACTGAGCCAATCATTTATTGATAATTTAAGAAGCAAAATCGGAAATATTCCAGAACGATTAACAAAAGAAATATTGCGGGATTTATCGAATCTTGAGGACATGAACGAGCTTGCCACTGATTTATCTACGGCAAGACCCGCTGATATAGAGAAGTTTATATCAGATTATTTAAAAACAGGTTCTACAGTTCGCCAAGGTCCTGGACTTGACGGAAGCCCTGGTGAAGATACCTTTGTGGGTGCAAAGGGCGTTGATACTCCTTTCGAGTTTGAAGTTAGAGATCTTGCAGAAAAAATGCTTTCTAATATGAAAGCCGAGCTTAAATCAGATCCAATTTCATTTGCTGCAAAAGTTGGATTAAGTGATGGTAGCGGTAATGGAGTTAACATTACTCCTATAGATTTCACTGATCCTAGCAAAGTCAGTGACCAGATCTTACAGCGCATAGGGGACGCCAGGTTGGTATCTGGTAAATACGGATCTCCAATACAATTTCTTACAATTTCAGAAAAATTAGCAGTTAAAAACATTCTTGAAAATGGGACGATGGCAGATCAAATGATAGTTCTTGGCCTTATCGTTGAAGGCTCTGGTCAAAACTCTCCGAAGTTTTTAGAGGAAATATCTAAAGAATCTCCATTCTTTGCCCAAGTCGGATCTCTTGTATCTAGTCAAACTGGCAGTGGTCTTGCTAGTGCTGAATCTGCTTTAAGGGGTCAAATGCTAATATCAGATCCAAAAACTCAAGGCCCTGCTGAATTTACAAAGACAAACATAGATCCAGCATTTAGAAATTTAACTTCTGAATCTCTTGCAAAGGTCGATGGGGCTTTAGCCCCCATTATGCTGACCGCATCTGCAATTTACGCTGATGTTGCTAGATCTGATGATTTCTTTAACGAAAGTAAATGGATTGACTCAATTAATAGAGCAATGGGCGCAGATATAAATGCTGGCACTGGCGGTGTCCAAGAGGTTAGAGATTTAAACACTTATATATTCCCTGGATTTACTTCGGATAATTATGAGAACGCTTTAGAAACTGCAACGCCACAGGATATAATGGCATCCATTTCAAGCATCAGAAATTCTGTGCCAGATGCGATTGGATATGGTACATCCTTAGATCCAGAAATGCTTGAAGCCTTGGGGGGATTTAAAAGGCCCACCCGCGATGATCAAAACGCCTATACTTCTGGAAGTGATGATTACAATCTGGTTTATGCTGGAGGAAATAATTACGAAATAAAGTATAAAAATCAACAAACAATTTTAGATACTGACGGCGAAGCTGTTTTGATTGATATGCGAAAGCTTATAGAAATGACCCTGCCATGATTTTTGGATCTTCCCAAACAAACCCAGCCTTAAATCCTAGCGAATATAGGAGCAAGCCCCCAGCGCCTTGGTTGGAAAATGTAACAACGGCCTTTACCGTTGGAAAGTTTAATGGTGACAGTGGTTCTAATAGCGAAGGTTTTGCAAAATTTGAAGCTTGGAAACCCATTATGGATGCTTTGAAAGATTTTGAAGTTCCTGGCTTATCAAAATATTATGGACAAAACGAATATATAAACCCTGGTACGCTTTTAGTAAGCTCCCCTTTAGCTGGTAATATTGGTGGAGATCAAAGAGGCTATAACCAATTAGCAGAAAACATATTTAGTTTTATCCGTGATAATCAATCTACGCTGCCGCCAGATCTAGCTTCTGTAAATGAAGAAACCTTTGCCGAAATGACAAAGGATTTTGTTATGGGGCAAAGGGCCGAGCTTGAAGAGCTTTACGAAACCAACCCAGGCATGGCCGGTGCGATTGGTAGGTTTATAGGATCTATGGGAGCAACAGGTGCTGACCCAATAGCCCAGGCAACAATGCCTTTCGGGGGATGGTCTAAAAGCTTGTGGAAAAGAATGGCGCAGAACGCTCTTATAAACGGTGGCACTGGTGCTATTTCAGAAGTAGCAGTTAAAGATTGGTATGACGAACTAGGTCTTGAATATACATTTAAGGATTTTGTGTACAATGTCGGAGCAAACGCTGCTTTCGGCGCGGCCCTACCTCTCGCTGGTCGTGGATTTAGACTTAGTGTTGAACAGTCTCAAAGGGGTTGGAGAGCCTTAACTGCAAACGGAACAAAGAACGTAACCCCAGAAGATCAACTAGTAATAGATGCTATGACAAACCAGGCGGATCTTGAAGCGGCAAACCCATTTGTTACGCCAGATCCTAATGAGGCGATATCGGTTCACAACCAGCGGTTAGAAGCAGCAAGCGCGGCCACGGCTAATGCTGAACCAGTTATTATTCCTCAAGACGCAGGGCTTCCAATCAGGGCAGATGCTATAGATAATCTTGACGGTGTTATCTTTAAGTATGATCCTGATGAAATTGAAATTGATGCTAAGACTTTTCAGTTTAAATCTGACAGTGATGAGCTTGGCGTTACAAGCCGATTGAGGGATGAAGTCGTTTGGGATGACTCCGCCTCTGGCACTGTTCACGTTTACGAATATGCCGATGGTCGTGTAGTTATTGCCGATGGACACCAACGATTAGGTCTAGCAAAAAGAATTAAAGCTCAAGACCCTTCTCAAAAAATAACAATATACGCCCGTAAGTTTAGACAGGTCGATGGTATTACTCCACAACAGGCAATGGTTGAAGCTGCTCTGAAAAATATAGTTGAGACTGAGTTTTATTCCCCAGGTAGAGCTATTGATGCGGCAAAGGTTCTTAGATTTGACCCAAGCAAAGAGTCGAGGCTTCCACGCACACAAATAGCGGTTCAAGCTAGGGGCATGATGCGTTTAAGCGATGATGCTTTTATGTCAGTTGTAAACGAAGTTATACCTCCTAACTATGCTTCTATTGTTGGCAGATTAATTGATGATGCTGGCTTGCAAGAAGCGGCAATTAAAGTTCTTTCTAAAACAAAACCGGCAACTGCTTTCGAGGCAGAGGCTATAATTCGTCAGGTTCGAGAGTCAGATACCGATCAAATTAAACAGATTGATCTTTTTGGCGAGAGCTTTTTTACTGAAACTCTTTATATTGAAAGGGCTAAGATATTAAATAATTCTTACAAAGAGCTGCGCCGTGATAAAGCAGCGTTTGAAACCTTGGTAAAAAACTCAGAGCGTTTAGAAGCTGAAGGAAATGTTCTTGTAAAAAACGCAAACCAGAAAAAGGTGACTACAGATGCCCAAACGATCACGCTCCTCCAAGCCCTCGCAAACCGCAAAGGCCCCCTCTCAGACGCCCTTAACGAAGCCGCAAGAACAGCCAAAGACACAGGAAGCGACGTCGAGGCTACAGCAGGCTTTATCGACGCTATCAGAAAAGCAATTGACGGAGGCGATTTCGAACGCATATCAAATGGCGACATTGGACGCTCTATCAATGATCCAGCGCCGATCTCAAAATCTGAGATTGAAGAACCAGCTCTTGACGGATTCGACGAACCAACAGGCATAGCAGCGCAACGCCAGGCCGACCAGCTAGAGCAAGATATGTTTCGTGTTGAAGAGGTTACACCCGACGTTTCCGCAAGAAGTCCTAATGATATAGAGGCGGATCTAAAAGCGCGTCAGCCGGTAGAAACTGTTGATGATATATATGCAATTGCGGATGAATCCCAATCCTACATTGCAACAATAGCTGCGGATATTGAAAGTGATCTTGGAGTTACCTTTGACAACCCTGGATTAAAGAAGATCAAAGAAGCCAAAAGTAAAATGCAGCGCAAAGGATATGTTTCATCAAATCAAATGACGGACATATCGCGCGGTGGATTTATAATTAATAAAGCAGAAGATGCTGACGCTATTGTTGCTAGATTTGGACGGGATGCAGAAATATTGGATGAAGGCTGGAATTTCACACCGGCTGGATACTTTGATCGCAAGCTTTTAGTCAGAACGCCAAACGGTATTGTTTCTGAAATTCAAATATGGTCGCCAAAGCTTCGCGCTGCAAAAGAAGAAACCGGCACTAAGCTTTATACTAAGATGCGGAAATCAAAAGATCCGGCAGAGGTGGAAGCTATATCTCTTCAAATGAGAGAGCTTTATGCAAATGCTTTAAAAAGCGAAGATCAATCTTTCAGATCATTGTCAGGCATAGATAACTTGCCAAAAGTATCTTCGAATGCAGACATAAACGCCGCTTCGTCAGGGATCACTCGTCCTGTCTCAAAGACATCTGGAGCGTCTACTGATGTCCAAGCGCCACCTGGCTCAAGGATCGCCACGGCTTCTGATGGTGAAATGGAAATAGCGGGACGTCCGTCCCAATTAACAAATATCATGGATGATACCTCCGACCTCAATTTAGATATCACTTCGGCAGATGTCAACCTTGATCTTGAATTTCCTATGGGACAAAAGGCAAATGCTGCTGGAGATGATTTAGAAGTTGTACCTATGACCTTATCAAATTTGAAAAAAGAATTGGATCAACAGGAATTAATGATTAAGCGTTTGGAGTTCTGCACAATATGACTTTTAAAAATTGCATTGATGATGGCGTTAAGGCTGGAGAAATTAACCAAGAGAGTGCTGACGAAATCTTTAGCCTCTTTGATGAGTTGGAAGTTAAGTATAATAAGCAAATGGGTGGGGCTGCTGCTACAGCAAGAGCTGCTGGCGAAACAACCATTGCAACCAAAAAGCTCATATTAGAGCGCAAGCGCCGTGCTATGCTCCAGGCTAAGACCTGGCAGAAAATAAAAATACATCTGGATACCTTTAAAACAGTTACTGGCATTCAGAACAAATACAAAGCTGCATTAGATTTATTCGAGCAGTCTCAAACATCTAAATTTCAAAGCGTTGCTCAAATTCATTCCGTAGTAAAGAACAGAGCTAATTCAACTATGAATGAATATCTGGCTACGTTTAAAAGAAATATTATTGGGGAAACTCAGGAAAAAGCTAAGTTAAAGAATTTAATTCGTGAAATTTTTGGGGAAGATACTGGAGATATTTCTGCCAGGCAGATGATGGAGGGCTGGAAAGCTTCCTCTGAATATCTTCGCAAAAGGTTTAATGCTGCTGGCGGAGCTATAGTTAATAGAATTGATTGGGGCCTTCCTCAGTTTCACGCCTCTATTAAAGTTCGTTCTGCTGGATTTGCTGAGTGGAGCAATTTTATTCGTGGCCGTTTAGATTTAAACAAAATGGTTGACGAGCAAACCGGCTTGGCATTTTCTCCGCAAAAACTTGAGATTGCCTTACGAGATTCTTATGAAACTATAAGATCAGATGGGTCTAACAAAATAAAAGAAGGTCAATATTCGGGCAATAAATCTCTTGCTTCTAGGAACCAAGACCATCGTTTCTTTGTATTTAAGGACGCCGAATCCTGGATGGAATACCAGGAGAAATTTGGTAACCCTAACCCATTCGATGCTATGATGGGTCATATAGATACAATGTCGCGTGATATTGCTATGATGGAAGTCCTGGGGCCAGATCCAAAAGCAACCGTTAGATTTGTTAAAGATACTTTAAGAAAAGAAGCTGACCTATCAGGTGATGAAAAGCAAATGAGAGCAGCCACAAAATCAGGGGAAGCTGTGGATGATCTATATTCTGTAATTGTTGGAACTAATAACGCTCCAGTTGACGGGGTGTTTGCTACTGGATTTGCCGGTCTTCGCCAAACTCTGCAATCGGCCCAACTTGGATCTGCTGCCGTTGCCGCTGTTACGGATATGAATTTTGGTAGAATAGCCAGGGGAATGAACGGGCTTCCACAAACTAAAATTCTTAATAGTTACTTAAAGCTTATGAACCCTCTTACCCTTAAAGAAAAAGGCAAGCTGGCTATAAGAATTGGCCTAACTGCTGAAGGTTGGTCATCGCTTGCAGCCGGTCAAATGCGTTATGTTGGAGATATGTCAGGGCCGGAAGTTACCAGGCGAATAAGTGATTTTGTTATGAGGGCCTCGTTGCTTTCCCCTTGGACCCAGGCCGGTAGATGGGCCTTTGGCATGGAATACCTTGGCTTTCTAGGTGATAATGTTGGCAAGACCTTCGATCAGCTACCGGCAAATATGCAGAAAAGCATGAACCACTACAATATTGGCGCGGAAAAATGGGAGGTAATGAGGAAGACCCCCCTTCACGAACATGAAGGCGCGTCATTCCTTACTGCTGATAAGATTGAAAACCGTACTGACATAAGCGCCGGTGATGCTCAAGACTTGGCAACCGCTTTAATGGTTATGATAGACACAGAAACTAACTTTGCTGTTCCAAGCACTTCAATTAGGGGACGTACTGCATTAACTGGAGACACAAGGCCAGGGACAATAGCCGGTGAGCTGACCAGATCTTTTGCTATGTATAAAGGTTTTGGGGTTACGTTAGTTAATACTCATATCATGCGTGGCTTGGCTCAACCAACGGCCCGTGGCAAAGGCACTTACTTTGCAGATCTATTAATTAGCACGACACTAATGGGCGCTTTGGCAATGCAGCTCAAAGAAATGAGTAAAGGTCGCGATCCAAGGCCAATGGATAGTCCTGAGTTTTGGGGCGCGGCTCTGTTGCAGGGCGGTGGTCTAGGTATATATGGCGATTTTATGTTTGGAAATGTAAACAGATTTGGCGATGGATTAGCATCTACAATTGCCGGTCCTGTGGTTGGGTTTGCAAGCGACCTTCAAAAGCTTACTATTGAAAATATTATTCAAGCATCCCAGGGTAAAGATACAAACGCGGCGTCAGAGTTTATTAGCTTTGCTGGCAGATATACACCTGGATCATCTCTTTGGTACTCCCGTTTGGCACTAGAGAGACTTGTACTTGACCAGGCGAAACTATGGGCTGACCCCAAGGCAAGGACTAAGTTTAGAAGAAAAGAAAAAGACTATAGGAAACAGTATGGTCAGAAATCTTGGTGGTCTGCTGGTGACACTTCACCCTCAAGATCTCCAGATCTATCAAACGTGTTTGATTGAATAGAATAACCGTGCTATAAATTGAGCGATTAAAAAGGAAACAGATATGAGTGTCCCAATCAACCCTGTTGTAAGGAGAGTTCAGTTTACTGGTAATACCAGCACTGGACCTTTTGCCTTTAGCTTTAACATACTTGCAGCAACCGATATTTCTGTGCATAAAAACGCAGCAACATTAACTTTAACTAATGACTATAGCGTTTCAATTAGCTCAAACGGTACTGGTTCAATTAGTCTTGGAGTTGCTTTGCAATCTTCAGATGTTCTTACAATCATTGGTGGTCGTGAGTTATCTCGAACAACAGACTTTGTTACTGCTGGTGATTTGTTGGCTTCAAGCTTGAATGAACAACTTGATAGTAATGTTATCATGGCACAACAGCTTGATGAAAAAATTAATCGTTCTTTATTTCTTGACGCTGGTGATGTTTCTACAAACCTCAAGCTCCCCGTAAAGAATGTGCGTAAGGGTACGGTTCTGGGGTTTAACGCAACAAGCGGAGATCCAGAAGTCGGTCCAAAAATTACCGCTGTTCAGTCTTTAGCTAATGTTACTGCGGCTATTAATGTTCTCGGTACGACTGCTGCTGTCGAAGACCTGTCAATCTTAGGTACAGCCGCCATTGTAGAAGACATGAGCATACTGGGTACAAGTGGCAATGTAACGGCAATGGGATTGCTTGGGGTTAGTGCCGTTATCACTGACATGGGTATTTTAGGCACGGCTGCTATCGTAGAGGACATGGCTTTATTAGGCACGTCTGGCAACGTATCTGCAATGGCCTTACTGGGAACATCAGCAGCAGTCGCTGATATGGCCATTCTAGGCACATCTGCAATCGTAGCTGATATGGCAATTTTAGGTACAGATGATGTTGTAGCCGACATGAATATTCTGGGAAGCTCAGATGTTGTCACTGACATGAATTTGTTAGCTACCGCTGCCGTTATTGAAGACATGGGTCTACTAGCTACAAGCGCTAATGTAGCCGCAATGGGTAACATTGGTACGTCAGCTAACGTAACTTCTATGGGCTTACTGGGAACAAGTGCCGTTGTTACAGATATGGGAATATTGGGAACCGCCGCTATCGTTGAAGATATGAGCTTACTAGGAACAAGTGCTAATGTAACTTCAATGGGGTTGCTCGGCACAAGCGCTGTAGTAGAAGACCTGGGGTTACTGGCAACAAGTGCAGTGATTGAAGATATGGGATTACTGGCAACCTCTGCTGTCATTGGGAACATGGGGTTGCTTGGTACGAGTGGCAATGTAACGGCAATGGGTAATGTTGGCGGTTCAATAACTAACGTCAATACTGTGGCTTCAAATGTTGCTGGAGTTAATAGTTTTGCAGAACGATATAGGATAGCATCTTCAGCACCATCAAGCTCCTTAAACGTGGGAGATTTATATTTTGACACATCGGCTAACGAACTAAAAGTTTATAAGTCTAGTGGTTGGGCAGCGGCTGGTTCTACTGTTAATGGTACATCAGCTAGATTTCATTACGATATAACTGGCACGCCAACGACAGTAAGTGGCAGTGATGCCAATAGTAATACTTTAGCTTACGATGCTGGTTTCATCGACGTCTACGTCAATGGTGTCCGAATGTCACCAGCCGATATAACAACAACCTCTGGTTCATCAGTCGTTTTTGCAAGTGCTTTAGCTGCTGGAGATGAAGTTGACATTGTGGCATTTGGTACGTTTGCAGTAGCAAACATTGTGGCAACTGGTGCATTAAACTCTGGATCAATAACAAGTGGATTTGGCACGATTAATAATGGGGCCAGCACAATTACAACTACTGGTGTTGGTTCATTCGGATCTTTAGATATTAGTGGTGCAATAGACGTAGACGGCACAACGAACCTTGATGTGGTAGACATTGATGGCGCTGTCGATATGGCACTTACTCTTGCTGTTACAGGTGTAGTCACAGCCAACGCTGGTGTGGTTGTAGATAATATTACAATAGATGGTCAAGAGATTGATGTAAGCTCTGGTGACCTAACGCTAGACGTTGCAGGGGATATTTTCCTTGATGCTGGTGGAGATAATATAAAGTTTTTATATGGTGGTACAACTTATCTTGATTTTTATAAATCAGGAAGTAGCATAGGACTTTACCAAGCTGTTCAAGATGGAGACTTCCTATTTCAAGGCAATGATGGCGGTGCTTCAATTACCGCATTGACCCTTGATATGTCTAATGCTGGTGCGGCTACGTTTAACTCTCAGGTAAGTGCAGACAATTATACTGTTGCTGCGGGAGGCGTATATACAACCGCCGCTGGTAACGATTTAAACATTGTCTACCCAGACGGGCGTTCACTGTTCGTAAAAGAAGCGGGAACCACCCACCTTACTGTAGATAATGTAGGGACTCTGATAGTAGGCGGGACAACCAAAGTATCTCATGGGCAATCTATTCCATTCCAAGCGGGTGAAGGAGGTAACTTTTTTACTATCCAACGAAATGACGGTCAAGATGTTTTGGAAGTTAATACAAAAACTGACACGGCTGTTACAAGAACGCATTTTGCACTTAATAATTCTAACGGCACTGTCGGCACTATTCAAACACAAGGTTCAGGAGTAGCCTACAACACCTCATCAGACCACCGACTCAAAGAAAACGTAGACTATAGTTGGGATGCCACCACCCGCCTTAAGCAACTCAAGCCAGCTAGGTTTAACTTTATTGCTGATGCTGACACTACAGTCGATGGTTTCCTCGCACATGAGGCACAGGCTGTTGTCCCTGAGTGTGTCACAGGCACACACAACGAAACTCAAACATTAACTAAAGTTGTACTCTCATCAAGCAACACTGTGCTTGCAGAAAATATTGAGCAATCAGATTGGACTGCTGGCAAATCAGCTACAACAGATGAGGATGGGAATGCAGTAGCAGCCATCTACCCATCAGATAGCACATGGGCAGCAGAGCATGTTGTGCCAAAAATGCAGGGCATTGATCAATCCAAACTCGTCCCACTGCTTGCCAAAACAATAATCGAATTAGAAGCTCGCATCACAGCATTGGAGGCTTAATAGATGACAAAAGCAAAAGAACTCAGTGAGCTAGCATCTGCTGCAACAGTCACGTCAGGAAACGTAGCCCTGAGTGGTGGCTTAGACGTAGATGGGGTTACAAACCTAGACGTTGTAGACATTGACGGCGCTGTTGACATGGCACTTACTTTGGCGGTTGGTGGCGCAGTCACAGCCAACGCTGGTGTGGTTGTAGATACAATGACACTAGATGCGGCTACCCTTACAGCCACAGGTTCTCTTACTATTGATGCGACTGGCGATATTAACCTTGATGCAGATGGTGCTGATGTAAACCTTTTAGACGCTGGGACTACTTATGCGCATCTTAGTAATGTTTCTGGGGACTTTTATGTAACTACCCCAACGCAAGATAAAGACATATTAATACGAGGCAATGACGGCGGCAGTTTTATAACTGCATTGAAGTTTGATATGTCTGACGAAGGTGCTGCAATATTCAACTCCACAATAAAGCTAGGGACTAACCGTGGGATATACATTGGCGGGACTAGTGCCGCAAATTATCTTGAAGATTATGAAACTGGTTCCGCAACTTTAACTTGGAGTGGAACGGGCGGATCAGCGAACACATCGAGTACAACATGGAACTATGTGAAAATTGGAAGTCTGGTCACTGTAACTGGGAATACGAGTTCTGCACTTCCAAACGCAACTGGAACGATTGTACTTACGGGCTTGCCCTTTGCGTGCAATCGTAATGCGGCTGGTTCTATATTGTATCGCCAATTAAACCCACCAAGTGGTATGCATACTATGGTTGCTTTTGCACAAAGCGGCACAACACAACTCATGCCTTTTTGGTCAGGATCTAATGCATATGTTCAACTAAATTCCTCAGATTTTAACGCTAATGGCGCTCAAGATATGTACATGACCGTTAGTTACTACACCACATCATAACGAATTAACCCTGTGGGATTACAGGGTCGGACAGTCCATAAAGGGAGATAAAATATGTCGAATACTGATATAACAAAGGTAATTGAATACGACAAAATTGAGGTTGTGCAATCTTGGAACATACAAGTTCGCAAGGCTACGAAGATCATGGAAGAACAGGCAGACGGCTCATTAACTGAGCTTAGTCGTGCGTTTCACAGACACGTTCTTCAGCCGTTTAACTCAGTCAAAGCTGACGATGATAGCTGGACACACACAGCGACAGACATCTCTGCTGAACATGCAAGCGTACAAGCTATAGCTAACGCCGCTTGGACTACCGCTGTGGGCAACGCATACAAAGCTATGCGCGAAGCGCAAGATCAGTAGACAGGTTTTATGATTGAGGTCTTGGCTCTTGCTGGCATGGTTACACAAGTAGCTGGTGGTATTAGCTCTGCTATCAAGGCGGGTAAAGATATTAATCAACTCATGCCCGCCTTCGGTAAACTTGCTGAGATTGAAAGTGAAATAAACTTAGCTGAAAGTGGAAAGCACAAAGGCCCACTAGGTCGTCTTAGCTCCTCGGAGCAAGAAGGCTATGCTATAGCCGCTGCGCGCATGGCTCATAAAAAAGCTTTGGAAGAACTACGTTCGCTATGCAGAAGCGGTCCCAATGCGGAACCAGGATTATGGGACATGGTTGTATCTGAAACAGCGAAGGCCCGTAAGAGAAAGAAGCTAGCTCTTGAGGAAGAGGCAGAGAAGCGTGATAAGATCTTTTGGTTTCTATCAATAGCTTTCTTCGTAGCTTTATTTGCAACTGCTACTGGCGGTATGATTTGGGGTGCTGCCCTATGGGCGGGGAGTAATAAATAATGACGGAATTTGAGAAAGCAGACCTAGACGCCAATGGTTCTATTTGTGTTGATGAGTGGGCGTTGCTGGATCTAGAAGACAGGCGAAGGCGCTTAGATGATGAAGACAGTAAGAGAGATATGCAAAGAAGAGTTGTGTACTTTTGCCTGTTCGGGATGTTGCTGTATCCTTTCTGTATTATTGTAACTGCTTGGATAGGGTTAAGTGAGGCTACATCTGCACTAAGTTCTATTGCTGGAATTTATTTTGTAAGTGTTGCTGGTATAATAGGTGTGTTTTTTGGCGTAACAAACATGGGGAAAAGCAATGTTAAACATAGTGAGTAGCCTTGCGGGGCTGGCAACAAGTGTGATTGACGGCAAGACTGCGGTCAAGAAAGCTGAAGCTCAGACTAAGATGAAGATTGCTACTGGAGAAATCACTTGGGAACAGTCTGCTATTGAGGCCAGTAAGGACAGTTGGAAGGACGAAGCCTGGACTTTATGCTTTATTTTCATAGTGTTAGGTAGCTTTGTGCCTGGGCTTCAGCCTTACATGGAACAAGGATTTATTAATCTACAAGCTGCGCCAAGCTGGTTTAGTTGGGCGATGTATGCTTCAATAGCCGCCAGCTTTGGAATCCGTACAATGAAGGGTTTAAGAAAATGAAAGATAACTTTAATGAATGCTTAGAAATGTTACTCAAGCACGAAGGCGGTTTTGTAAATCATGAAAAAGATCCTGGCGGAATGACAAATCTTGGTGTGACCAAGGCTGTGTATGACGAATGGACAGGAAAGGTAAGCACTGAGGAAGACATGAGGGCGCTGACGCCTGACGATGTTGCCCCGATATACAAGAAAAACTATTGGGATAAAGTCTGTGGTGATAATTTACCTGGCGGCTTAGATTGGGCGGCCTTTGATTGGGCTGTTAATTCTGGAAGCAAACGCCCAGCCAAAGCAATTCAAAGAGCTGTTGGGTCATTTCAGGATGGATCTATTGGGCCTATGACATTGCAATCTGTTGCTGATGTAGATCCAGAACGGATCATTGAGGCTGTTTACCACACGCGACAGAAATTCTATGAAAATCTCAGCACTTTTGATACCTTTGGAAAAGGTTGGACCAGAAGAAATAAAGAAACTCTTGAGGCAGCTCTTGTGATGGCAAATAAACCAACGTAAAAGTATTAGGTGGGCGGTACAATCTTAACAGTCTTTGCCACGGGGTAGATTTGTTTTGGTTCGTGCTACCAAATGTGCCAACATTATCGCAGCCGCCCACACCATTACTTTAGTTTAGGTCTTGCTCTTGGTCGCATACTTTCTGACGGAAGATCCGTTTCAATGCATTGCGCCATGCTATTGCGAGAAAACTCATGGTATATAATCGGGTATATAGCATCGATCGCCCTGGAACATAGATCGCTGTTTGGAAAATATATTGTAGATTTAGCTTCGTAACTTTCTACGCCACTCGTCACAACATATGTAAGCACCAAGGCAAACCAGTAAGTCATTAAGCTTCACTCGCCTGGCGATAAAGATAAACTTTATTCTTTTTGTTTCCGCCTGGAGGATTAACAATACTTCTATCAACTTTACCTTCACGAAAAAGATTGTGCATAAAGAGAGCTGTTGACCTGACATCGAACCCAGTAAGTTCAGATATCTGTGAAGTTGTTTTTGGTTTAGATACTATCGTTTTTAATATTTTACCTCGTCTATCTAAACTTTCCCGTTTTGCAAAATTAGAGTGCTGCCACCCTTCCTTTTTATGGATGGGAAAACCTGGTCGCAACTTTCTTTTAATAAGATCGTGTTCAAAGCAAACCCATTTGTACCAATATTTAATTTCTAATTTCTCAGAAATAGATTTAGCCTGGAAAAAAAGATCTTTTAACTTTTTGTCGATTGCTGCTCTACTATTTGCAGCAATGATTGGATCTCTTCCAGCTTCTGTTTTAGGTTGTACCTCTGGCTCTGTTGAGATTGATCTATCATTATTTTTAATAGGCGTGACATTCTCATAGTCGCAGCCACCCTGATCTCGTTTAAGTCTTTCTTCTCGACGCTTTTCATTAACTCTTCTCCTTTCATCAATAAATGTAAGTCCATAATCTTTAGAATATTTAAGCACAGTTTGGTAAGGTATGTCTAAGGTTCCAGACGCTTGACGTTTACTTAGGCCCTGTTCTGCGGCCCTCACCAATGCAATTAATATTTCTGGTTTCATTTTGTTTTTCTCCCCTGCCGAATATACAGCCAGTTAATATCGTTTCTTTTTACAAACGTGTTTAGATTGGTTAGCGTTGTGCCTAATATTTTTGCGGCTTCCGTTTGCGTAAACCTGGATTGAGCCAAGCTTTCGACCAACTCAATCCTTTCTTTTTTGTGACGGATTGTCATCTCTCCCCAACATTCCATCATTCAGATCCGTTTTGTGCGCCCAGGCCACGCAAGCTTTTAAGGTAAGCCTTTTCAATCTGATCTCCAAAAGCTTCTCCGACTGCTGTAATTGTGTCAGAATTGTGTTCTTTCAACTCTTTCAGCAATGTCATCCGCCTACGCGGCTCAACCGCTTCGCCATCTTTGTCGTGAGTAGTTGAGCAATAAATTCCAAACATCTTAATCAAACTTTTAGCAAACTCCTGGTGTTCTAGCTTCTTCAGCTCCTTGCCGGTGTGGCTTAGTAGTGAAACCGTTGGGGCATCTGGGACCGGAGCGGGTGCTGGCGCGGCTGCTTGCTGTGCCTGGGCTTTTGCCTTGCGTGGTACAGCGTCAATCTCGTTGAGGCTGGCATATGTGCCGCCATGCAACCCTATCGACGCCAGAGCGCGGCCTATAGCGCTTGTTTCGCAATTCTCTAGCGCGGAAGTCTTATTTACGTTTGAGCTTCCACGGATCTCCTCCGCCATTCCTGACCCTACGATCATACCCGCTTCGTTTATCACTGTTGCTTTGATAACCACGCGCTTGCCATCATCTAACAGGATCTCTGTGTTGATCCCGTGATTTAGTGCAAATGCTTTTCGGAATGCCTCAACGCGCACGAATACTTCTGTATATTTCTTTCCGCCCCGCTGCGTGACACCGTGGCTACGGTTAAGATCGTTCACTTCGGCCATTGCTGTTTTTAAATCGGTCATTTTATCCTCACTGTGATTGATGGTTGGCCCATTTGAAATTGGCATCCTGGAACGCTTTCGCCCTGATCCATTTGTTTTTTAATTGCTGCCAGGTCGGGCTTGATTGTAACTTTTGTTAGCTGCGAAGGAATTTCCGCCTCATCAAATATCTTAACGCCCCATCTGGCTTTGGTTCTGCTAATTGTGGCTATCGGGTGCTTGATCTTTGTTTCTCCCATAGCGTCTAAAAGATGTCCAATTGTTATTGAAATTGCATTTTGCCTGGCAGCCAATCTTTTTGATCTGGTAGAATATGTTGCTGCAAGATCTTTCATTGCGACTTCGTGCGCGGCTGCTTCAGTGCGCTCCTCGACAAGCTTGCCCATAATCTCCATAGCATCTGTTTCGCCATCTAATGTGTCGAGAAAAGTATCCTGGTCATCGCCGGTTATCATTCGGATCTGATCCGACATGGCTGAAATTTCCTCAAATTTAATGTACATAAGTTTTCCCCTTCCTTGTTATTTTCCAAACAATTTCATTATTTCCAAATGAATTATTAAATCGCTTTTCTGTTACTTCAATCATTTCCATTTCTAACAGTTCCGAAAGTCTCGGCCGTATGCTAAACAAAGATAGCTTGGTCGCACTGGCTATCTGTTCCCCTGACGCGCTGCCTCCAAGCGCGTGTAGCCCTTGCAGGGTTTCGAGGCGTCTGCCTACGACCGATCGGGCCACCTTGTGCGCTGCCGCCTGTGACGTTTCTCCCGTTGCAAGGCGGTGGTGCATTTTTTTAATGATTACTTGCAAAAGTTGATTAGTCATTGATGCTCTCCTTTTTGAAAACTAAAACTGTCTCTTTTCCACTGCTGTTGCAAAAAAAACAATCGATTGATTCAGTCATCTGAGTTCTATAATTAAGATCCCTCAAATATCCGTTTCCGTTACAATTTCTACAAATTGCGTTTTCATCTACAATAAGTTTTTGGTTGTTTATTTCCATTTTAAAAACACCAGACGAAAGAAAATGTTAAAAATACAATAACCCCGCCGACAATTAGGCCGCATCCAAAACCAATCAGCGCGGCAAAATCTGTTAAATTCATTTATAAAGCACCTCCAAAAAATAAAATTACATAGAGTGTAAAGAAAATAGCCATCACACCCACACCGTCTTTGATCCATTCTTTCATTTCATCCCCCTTCTAGCCGTAATGCTTTTCAAAAACTAAAAGCACGGTTCCGATCGCCTTGGAAGAATAGCCCTTGATGTAAAGGATCTGCTCAACAAAGAAATATTCCAGAGACGCAATGTCATCGAACTCAAACCTCCAATACTTTTCGCCGTGATGGTTCTTATGGATTTCAAATTGATCTTCTAAAACCTTTTCTATGTTAGCCATACGATCGGTCATATTGGTGTTATTAACTGTCATTTTATTCTCCTTTTGACTTAGTGATGCGCCCGAAGGCGCACTGCAAAATCAATTCCAATGCTGTTGCAAGTAAGCTGGGCCTGTCCACTGAACCCAATCAAAGTTGCCTTCGACAATGTTGCCCCTTGCTTTGTTCCGTGCTGGTGTCGCCCAACCAGCAGGGTAAAGAATGTCGCCTTTCTTAAACTTCCGATCATCGTCAACATTAACAACAAAGCCCCAAACGCTACTCATAGGAGTGCCGCCGTTGCCCGTCATAATCTTGATGTATTTCTTGCCAACATTAAAACCCAAACAATTGTCAAAATCCTCAATCATCTTTTGTTTCACGTTTTCATCATTGCTAAACTTACAGCTTGCGTAATCAGCCTTGATAACGGCGATCAGTTTTTGTATCTGCTTTTCCATTTTCTTCTCTCCTGATTAATATTGAGGTTGATAGTTAATTTTGGGAACGCTCATTTTTATTCCCTGCCATCCAGTTTGCGCGATCGCAACCGCAGTTGCCGCCTGGGCTGGAGTGGCTTTGATTTCCCATTCATCAACTGCAAACTCAACAGCCGCGTTGGCAGCAGATTTCCAATCAGCAGTCATCTCGTAAGAAGTCAAAGCGCTTTCTGCCATTTGCTGAATTTCCCATTCACTCATATAAGCCATTTAACAGATCCTCATAACTTGACCGGCTTGCGCCGCATTGAACCAGGTTTCTTGCCCAGCCTTGTCGCCGGACTGGATCATACCCATCAAGCTTTTCTCGAAGATGATATCTTCAATATCAGTCTGCCTTTCGCCAACCTGGCTAGTGCCGCCATTGTCGAACAAGTCCAACACCGCAGCTTCTTTTTGAATCTTAGCCATCCTTATTTCCTCTCTTGGTTTAGTGATGCAGCTCGGAAGCTGCACTGCAAAATCAAGCCTGGCAAACATTTAACATACCTGGGTTGCTCCATTCAGCAAACAAACCGTTGGCATCCAATATCTCGTTGATCTTGTTGTTTACTCCGAAGTCATCTAAGGCCCCGCCTGGAAACTCACAGTAATAGTCGGCCCAGCAAACTTTGCCGTTATCTTCGCCGTTGATTTTAAAGTCGCTGTGATCCCAATCGTTTATGATTACTGGGCAACCGATTTTCTTCAAGGCGTTATAAGCTTTTCTCATGTTCTGTTTCATTTTTGATTCCTCTCTTGATTAACTTCACCTATTAGACTAATGTGATATCACAACAGGGTCAATACAATTATTAACAAAATGTGGATTTATTTTACAAGTTACTGAAAACAAAGGAAAAGAAAATGAAATATCAATCGAAGGGATCAACTAAAAAAGCTCTGATCGTGCGGTTGCCGGTTGATTTAAAGACTCGACTTGATATCGAAAGCAACTTGCAGGGAATATCACAAAGCCGCCTGGCAACTGAGCTGATATCGAATGGACTAGATCAAACTGTGGTTCATCTAGCGACTGAAGCGCATGATGCCAGGGAAGCCGCCTGGTCAGAAGGTCAGGTAGATCTTGAAAACTGGCTGAATCGGATATGACCAAAACTTATATTTGGTTACCAGGTCAACCGGTCGGGAAGGGCCGCCCTAGATTTACCAGGACGGGTAGGGTCTACACCCCAGATAAAACTCGAAAGTTTGAACATCGCCTGGCTGCAACTGCATCCAATTACATGATTTTGCACCAGCTAGAGCCTACAGACAAACCGTGCCGCGTTATCATCAGGGCGCAATTTGAGATTCCAAAGAGCTGGACCAAAGCAAAGAAGGCCCAGGCAATCAACAACGAGATCTACCCAGGGCGTCCCGATATCGACAACATTGCCAAAATCGTCTTGGATTCATTCAATAGCGTGGTTTTTGAGGATGATGACCAAGTTTATGATCTGCGAGTAGTTAAAACTTATGGAGATCCGTGCCTAGTTACGGAAGTGATATGGTAATAAAAAAGACCCCTGCAAGCAGCAAATCTTGCAAGGGTCTATACTGTAGGATACACTGAAAGAACCAAAAACCAATGCAGCAGCAGGGTCAGAATAGGCTGATCCTGCCCAAATGAAAAGGGTTAAAACGATGTCACACTACATGACTGCACTGGCGATGCAGAAAAAGGGGATCAAGCCCGTCACAAAAATTGTGCTTTACTGGATAGCTGACCACCACAACAGCGAAACAGGCGCTTGTTTCCCAAGCTTGGCAACACTTGCAACTGAATGTGAGATGGATCGAACCACCATCATTCGTCATATTGATTCACTTTGCAGCATGGGGTTCATCGAAAAGGTAGAGAGAAACCGCAACAATGGGTCCAGAACTAGTAACGGATATCGCTTAAACCTAGTAAAACAACCCGTCGTTAATTGCGACCCCCCCCGTCGCAAAATGCAACCACCCCCCGTCGCAATTTGCAACCCCCTTAACCTTGGAAGTAATAACCTTGGAAATATAACCAGTAATAAGGATATGTCTATTTTCGAAGATCTATGGAAAATGTACCCCAAGAAACAAGGAAAGGGGACAGCAAAAACTGCATTGGTAAAGGCATTACGAAAGGTGTCAGCCGATCAGCTACAGCACTCACTAGCGTTATTCGTCCAATCTTGGGGTAATAAAGATCGCAAGTACCTCCCATTCTTGGCAACATGGCTAAACGGTGAACGCTGGGATGACGAGCTTCAAGCGCCCTCGTTGCAAGACATGACATCAGATCAACAGATGCAAACAATACTTGGATCACTCCAGGACGACAGAAAGTTACTCCAATGAACTATTCAGACAGAACGCGCGTAATCGGATACTGGTTACAGCTAGAGCTGCAATCCTACGATGTACCGGCAAACCACACCACATCAAGAGCAGCAACCGAAATGTCAGCAATGGTCGAGGATATCAACTCAGAGATATCAACTAACATCAATGAAGACGCCCTTAACAATGTTCTGAGCAAGATGTCGCAAGATGTACGGAAGAACAACCGCACACGATCATGGCCCACTTCTTACAATTTCGTGAAGGCAGCACAGAAATGCTCCGCTGCGTATCAACCCGCACAGATCGGATCAAGCCAACCCACCGCATTCGATGCAGATGCAATAGCAGCCAGGCGAATGAACGAAGGCCAGCCAGTAGCAGAAACATACGTCAAAGGATCAGGAGCAGATAGGCTATTGGAAAAAAACTTCGTCACACTGAGTGTGATAGACATGTACCGGCAGAGTTTGGAACAAAAC
>Ga0209482_1000843_pt1 | contig 24302 bp, 19 predicted proteins | sample CoawatmetaG10DNA_FD_187512 | JGI IMG/M metagenome (GOLD analysis project Ga0209482, IMG submission 187512) | Marine microbial communities from the West Antarctic Peninsula - Coastal water metaG104-DNA (SPAdes) (version 2) | ecosystem: Environmental > Aquatic > Marine > Coastal ...
AAATAAGGCCTTTAAACAAAATTAAAAATCAATTTACATCAAGAAATCCATATAAAATAGATGTGAATTTTCATTTATCATTTTGTTTATTTCCCCAAATAAAATATAAAAAAATCACTATTTTTTCTTTTGAATTACCCGCTTATATTTACCCTAAAATCGACATGTTTTAAATGGTCTAATCATGATAATTGGGATTCCTTCCGAAATAAAAAATAATGAAAGCAGAGTGGCTTTAACTCCTAGTGGAGCAAAAGAATTAAGTAAAAAAGGGCATCAGGTTTATGTTCAGTCTGACGCAGGCGCAGGTAGTGGATTTTCGGATAAAGATTATCTTGATGCGGGAGCAAAAATACTTTCTCACCCTTCAGAGATTTTTGAAATTGCTGAAATGATCATGAAGGTCAAGGAACCCATTGAATCAGAATATACTTTGATTCAAAAAGGACAATTGGTATTTACCTATTTTCATTTTGCCTCATCAAAGCCACTGACTGATGCCATGATGGCAAACCGATCAGTTTGTCTCTCTTATGAAACGGTAGAGAGGGTAGATAAGTCCTTGCCCTTACTCATTCCCATGTCAGAGGTGGCTGGTAGAATGTCTATACAGGAGGGGGCCAAATATTTGGAAAAACCTTTCAAAGGTAAGGGCGTTCTCTTGGGAGGTGTGCCTGGTGTTCCGCCTGCCAAAGTCCTGATTTTGGGAGGAGGTATTGTAGGAATGAATGCCGCCAAGATGGCGGCGGGTATGGGCGCAGATGTCACCATTATGGATGTGAACTTGTCTCGCTTAAGATATTTAGATGAGATCATGCCAGCCAATGTCAATACGTGCATGAGCAGTGAATATAATATCCGAAATTTAATTGGGATATGTGATCTCATTATAGGAGGCGTCCTGATTCCAGGAGCTAAAGCACCTCATCTCATTACAGAAGACATGCTCAAGGATATGCAACCGGGAACGGTATTGGTTGATGTAGCGGTTGATCAAGGAGGATGCATAGCCACTTGTAAGCCGACCACCCATGAAGATCCAACCTATATCATTGATGATGTTGTACATTATTGCGTGGCTAATATGCCAGGAGCGGTACCTTATACTTCTACTTTAGCATTGACCAACGCAACCTTACCCTATGCCCTATTACTGGCTGATTTGGGATGGAAGAAAGGCTGTAATTCAAATGAGGAATTAAAACGGGGTCTAAACATCATTGATGGAAAAATTGTTTATCCCGGAGTGGCAGATGCTTTTGGTTATGAACTGAGCGCTTTAGATCTATTTCTCTAACAAAAATGCGGAAATTCTGAGAGTTGTTCATAAGCGCTACCAATGGGATTTTTTTTCCACACATAATGTTTCATTCCATTCGTAATGGCTAGATACTGGGCATCTAATGCAGCGTTGTAGCCACTGATCTGTTGTAGGGTGGTGGCTGATAGCTTAACAGTGGGGGCCTTACATTCAACCAAAAGATAGATGGCACCTTTTCGGTCATATATGTGAATGTCGGTCCTTTTTTGTTGTTGTAAATACAGGTGGCCTTTTTCAACGTTGATCAAGGCTTTCGGATAATTAAGGGTTTTTATGAGTAGGTGTAAAAAATGCTGCCGCACCCATTCTTCTGGAGTAAGCACGAGTTCTTTTTTACGGATTTCATCTTTAATGTAAGCCACATCATCTCGCCAACAAAGTATTGGATCTATTTCCGGGAGATTAAGCTTTGGAAGTTTGAGATTTTTCATTTGGCATTTTAACAAAAACAAGAAAAGCCAATCCAATGATAAAAAACAACCCTAAGGCTAAGGTGCTGTTTCTCATGCTTCCTGTAATTTGCTCAACTAGACCGTAAGTAAAAGTGCCTAAAACCACACTGACGTAAAAGGTGACGTCATAAAATGAGAAATAAGAAGTGTGATCTTCAGAATGAGCAGACGGAATAAGCTTTGAGAACGTAGCTCTTGACAACGCTTGGATGCCCCCCATTACCAATCCAACTAGGGCCATAATGATGTAAAATTGATATACGGTAGTAACCGTATATCCATAAAGACAGATGCCTATCCAAATCAAAATCATACTGACGAGTGAGAATATATTACCCTTATATTCGGAAAGTCGAGCAAAGAGGGTAGCACCTAAAATTGCAATGAACTGAATGATGATGATGGCTGGAATAAGTTGGGCCGCACTCAAGGCAAGCTCCTTCGTGCCAAATAACACAGCCAAGAGCATAATGGCTTGAACTCCCATGTTGTAGAAAAAATAGGAAATTAAAAAAGTTTTCATGTTTTTTAAGTCTTTCAAATTCCAAAAAACTTTTTTCAGTTCTCGATATCCATTTCGAAGAATATCTCGATGTATTTTTCGATGAGAATGATTATTTGGCAGCCATTTAAAGGGAATTTGGGCGAATCCAATCCACCAAATACCTACCAGAATAAAAACGAATCGCGTGGCTTTACCGACATCTGAAAATCCAAATAGCTCATACTTTTGGGTAATTAAAATACTTATCAAGAGTAGGACAACGCTTCCTGCATAACCATAGGAATAACCTTTGGCACTGATTCGATCAGTCATGTTTTTTGGGGCTATTTCAGGAAGATAAGCATCATAAAAAACCAATCCAGAACTGTATCCAATGGAGGCTAATACCACACAAAAGATACCCCATTCAAGGGCATTCTCATCTGTAAAAAAAACCAATCCGACACAGGAAAAGGCACCTAAATAGGTGAAAATTTTTAAATATTTTTTTTTGTTACCTGTATAATCTGCAATGCCTGATAATATGGGGAGTAACAAGGCTGAAATTAAATAAGATAGTGAAATCGCATAACTATACAGCACAGAATTAACCATTTCAAATCCAAAAAAGTCAACTTTATCTTCGTTATTTACACTCGTAATCGCCGTATAATAGATCGGGAAAATTGCTGTATTGATCACAAGATTGTATACCGAATTTGCGAGATCGTAAGTGCACCAAGCTCGGATGACACCATTTATTTTTTTCATGTTGCCACTAATTTAACCAATTATGGTTTATTGCAAGCCATTAAGAGGAGGTGTAGTCCTAACTATTCTCAGAACTTACATAATTAGGGTTGTTTGAGTAGATACTTAAACAGTAGGAACAGAATCACAAAGCAATCCTTTATCGAGATTAAATGACTTTCGATGTTTTGATCTTGTGGATCATCCAATCAATCCATTCTTTTATGACTTCTTTTTGTTCCAAGTCATTGTGCGCTTCATGAAAAACACCCTCCCATAATTTCCATTTGATATAATCTGGGTTGTCAAGGGCCAGCTTCATGGTAGCTTTGTAATCAATGATGGCATCTGACTGACCATGAAAAACAAAGCCACTTAATTTAATTTCACTTTGATGTTCCATAAGGTATGATGCGCCAAAGTTAATAGCAGAAAACAAACCTGCAGAGATTTTAAAATTAACCAAAGGATCATTGTCGTATAGCCTTGAGACTTCGGGATCTTTGCTTAGATGTAAACTATTGAGCCCATTGGACTGTCTCATTTTTGGCCCAATTCGCGCCATTAGTTTACCTAATTGTTCTTTCCAGCGAGGGGGCTTAAAGGCCAATTTAATCCAAGGAGCAGAAACTATGAAGCCCGATAACTCCTTGGATTTATCTCTTATTACATAATTAAGTACGAGATTTCCACCCATACTATGGCCGAAAAGAAACAAAGGTAAATACAGATGTTCAGCTCGAACTATTTTTAAAAATTCTTCAATGTCATTAATTAGACTTATCAAATCAGGCGCATGACCTTTTAAGCCTCCTGATTTTCCATGGCCTCGAAGATCCACACCATAGACATTGAATTTTGAATCATTTAGTGACTGCATCATATGTCGATATCTACCGATATGCTCGCCAAAGCCATGAATAATACAAACCATACCGATAGGGTGCTCTACCGTCATGGACTCAACATACAAGTTGATACCGTCGCGTGTTGATACCTTCAAGGGTTCCATCTTAATTATTTTTTAATCAAAGAGGTTGTTGTTCAAAAGGACTTTCATGGGAGCAATAAAATTTTATTAATTTTTAGCAATTAATCTGTAATCACCACTTTATCCATCACGTCACCTTCCTTAATCATATCGATGACGGTTAAACCTTCAATCACTTTACCAAAACAAGTATGTTTTCTATCGAGGTGGGCCGTATTGGTTCGACTGTGGCAGACGAAAAATTGTGAGCCACCTGTGTTTTTCCCAGCATGAGCCATCGAGAGGACACCTTTATCATGATGTTGGTTATTTCCTGATAACTCACAATCAATGGCATATCCCGGTCCTCCTGCGCCAGTGCCATCTGGACAGCCACCCTGAATGACGAAATTAGGAATGACACGATGAAAAGTAAGGCCATCATAGAACCCTTTTTCGGCTAGATCGATAAAATTTTGTACCGTTTTTGGTGCATCTTGCTCGTAAAACTCAATTTTCATAATACCTTTTTGGGTATGGATTTCTGCTTTTTTCATATTATTTAATTTACACTGATTATTTCTTTAATGATGATTAAAAAATCATTTTATTTGCAAAAATAACATTAAAAACACCATGGAAAGAATTAGTTGTTTTATGATTTGTCTTTGGGCCCTATTTTTTAAAACTCTTGGCCAGATAGACGAAAATAAGGTTACCCGTTTTGTTTTAAATTACTCAAAAACTCAGGACGTGAGAGCGGAAGCCGTAAGATCGATCTTAGACAGTGCGCAGTATATTCCAGAAATTATTGAACGCATCAGCCGACCAGCAGAGGGCATTTCTTGGAAAAGGTATAGAAAGATATTTCTTACCAACGAAAGAATAACTAAAGGCGTAAATTTCTGGAATGATCATGAAAGCACCTTGAATGCGGTCAGTAAGGATACGGGTGTCGAAATCGAATATTTGATTGCCATTCTAGGGGTTGAAACCTATTATGGTGAGAAAAAAGGAGCGTATAAGGTATTGGATGCTTTGTATACCTTGGCTTTCGCATATCCCAAAAGAGCGAATTTTTTTACCAAAGAATTGGGTGAATTCATTACCTTGTCCATTACGCAAAATTTAGATTTATACAACGCCGAAGGTTCCTATGCAGGCGCCATTGGGTATTGTCAATTCATGCCGAGTAGCTACCGTGCCTATGCCAAAAGTTTTGATGGATCTAAAGATTGTGATCTGGTCAATAACGTAGACGATGCGATAGCGAGTGCCGCAAATTATTTAAAGATGCACAAATGGAAAAAGGGTCAAAAAGTGGCTCTTCCAGTTAATAAAATTGATAAAGATATCAGCTCAAGTCAGCTATACACCAAGCCTAAAAATACCATTGAGTATTACAGAGATAAGGGCTATCAGGTGGAGGGTCAAATTCAGACAGACTTGGTTTCACTTATCGAACTAGACAATGAGATTTCAAAGGAATATTGGATGGGCTTCCGTAATTTTTATGTAATTACTCGCTACAATCACAGCCCACTTTACGCGATGGCGGTACATCAACTGGCGCAAGCAATTCGCACATTAAGGAATTGACTTTTCGATCAATGATTCATAAGATCGACCAATAAGGACCAACTACTTTATCAAAGTCCTACCGAACCAGTAAACAGAAATAACGAAAAATAATTAAGGTCAACATTTGAATAGAAAATATTTTTTATTGATCTTTCCTTTACCATGCGAATATCTCTAGTATTAATTTATGACTGACACAATGGGAAAAATAGGATTAATAATCTTTTCAATCTTTTTTTTGGGTGATCTTAATGCCCAAAAAAATGAAACTGTGACCCTAACCTCAGAACAGTTTAAACAAATAAAAGCCAAGGCAACAGAATTGTATCGAGAGTTAGATCGTGTGACTCCTGGGGAGGAGGGTGCGCCACCTTCAGATGCCTTTGTTCTGTTTGACGGGTCTTCGTTGGATCCATGGCAAAAGCCATTTTTTGAGTACAGTGGAAGTATGGCGGAGTATGCTGAGCGGTTACCTGCGCTAAAAAGAGGCCCCTACAATACACGTCCAGCAGATTGGCAATTGGAAAAAGGTGAAATGGTGGCTGTACCCGGGGCGGGCCACTTGGTGACCAAAGAACTTTTTGGAGATGTTCAATTGCATATTGAATGGTTGGCTCCAGAGAATACCACTAAAAAAGGTCAGGATTACAGCAACAGTGGAATTTTTTTTATGGGACTTTACGAAGTTCAAATACTGAATTCCTATGATAATGAAACTTACAGTAATGGTCAAGCGGGCGCCATTTATAAGCAACATATCCCCTTAGTAAACGCCACAAAACCGCTGGGTAACTGGCAGCGGTATGATATTGTTTTCAGTACACCGAAGTTTTCTGAAAGGGGCGATTTACTTAATCCAGCAAGAATGACCGTCTTTCATAATGGGGTATTGATTCAAAATAACGTTTCGTTATTGGGCCCCACCTGTTATATCGGTCAAGCGCATTATATTAAACATCCCGAAGAATTACCTATTCTATTACAAGATCATGGAAACCCAGTGAGATTCCGTAATATTTGGGCGAGGAAGTTATAGCCCTTACCACCTATTTTTATTTATGTAATTCATCATAAAGAGCCACGCAATGTGTGTGTCTTATCAGGATCTTACCCACTTAAGCTGGTATGCCCTACCGTTTATATAAGTTAAAAAGGGATTTCAATGGGCGCTCATTAAATTAGACTTTACATAGTGGCGTTAACTTCTCATACTTTTAAATAATCAGCATGCTAAAAAACACATTTTCAATATTTGGACTTTTGGTATTTTTCCTGTCCAATGCACAACCTGATGTTGTGGACAAACAACGGTTTTCATTTGAGCCAGAGCTAGAAATCAATGAAAAAATACCCAGTCCGAAAACATTTTTAAACTATGATTTAGGTGCTTCTTTTACGCTATATGCCGACGTAGAAGCTTACTTTAAGGCTCTTTCAGCCTCTTCTGGACGTGTTTTATACCATGAGTATGGACAGACTTACGAGGGTCGACCTTTAATTAATTTAGTTATCTCCTCCGAAGAAAATATAAAAAACATAGATGAAATTAAATCAAAGCACATGCAATTCCTGCAAGGAGCTGAAGCGGACAAAGCAGTTTTGAAAGGTCAACCTACTTTTACTTCTTTTAGTTACAACATTCATGGCAATGAAGCCTCATCGACTGAAGCGGCGATGCAGGTAGCCTACCGCATGGCGGCAGCTCAAGACGATGAAACGGAGGAAGTACTCAAAAACTCAGTAATCATCATGTATATCTGTATCAATCCTGATGGTCGTGATCGATACGTATATTGGTATAAATCTATGAAAAGATTAAAAAGGCCAAGTAACGAGCCGCAGGACATCGAGCATATGGAAGGTTGGCCAGGTGGGAGAACCAATCATTATTGGTTTGATGTCAATAGAGATTGGGTCTGGCAAGTACACCCAGAGGCAAGGGGACTATCCGAAGAGTATCAAAAATGGCTGCCACAAGTACATGTTGATTATCATGAGCAAGGTTATAATAACAATTACTTCACGGCACCCGGCACCACGCCAAGAAATCAATTGCTTCCAGACACTTATGAAGGATGGTCCAAAGTTTTTGGGGATGCAAACATCGCACAATTTGATAAGCATCAGATCAATTATTTTACAAGGGATCGTTTTGATTTCTTTTATCCAGGATATGGATCAAGTTATCCGAGTGTTATGGGCGCTATCGGAATGTTAACCGAACAGGGTGGTGGATCTGCAGGGGGCCGAATTGTAAAGACTGAAGATGGGGTGAATCTCACCCTTAGACAAAGGATATTTGATCACTACACGACCTCTGTTGCAACCATTAAAACCTCGGTTTTGCACCGTGAAAGATTGCTTGATTACAGCAAGAGAGCACTGAACCCGGACAATAGTAAATCTAAGATCAAAGCTTATTTTTTTAGTGATCATGAAGTTTACAGTAATGACCTCGTCAATATATTGATCCGAAATGGGATCAAAGTAGAACAGGCCCTTGATGATTTTCAGATCACAGCTGCCCAAGACTATCGTTCAGGACGCACCCTAAAAAAAACCTTTAATCAAGGGACTTATATTGTAACCACTCAACAGCCTAAACATTTGTTAATCAATACGATTATGGCCCGTAATTTGGAGATTGAAGATTCGGTGATGTATGATATGGCCACTTGGTCAGCTCCTTTGGCTTATAATTTAGATGCATATTCCACAACGGGAGGGTATACGGTCAAGACCAAACAGGTGAGTCAAGAAGTTGCGTTCAACGGATCAGTGATCAACAACGAGGCTCAATATGCTTACGTGATTGACTGGAGTCAGCGGAATGCACCCCAAGCATTGGCCCAGTTATGGGCTAAGGAATATAATGTACGTTCTGCATTTGAGCCTTTTTATATGGGTGATCAAACATTTTCTGCAGGTACTCTGATTGTGCTGCGCGGCAGAAACTTGGAGCGCAAAGATCAAATGGACCAGGAAATAAGAGCAATAGCTCAAAATGCAGGGGTTGAGATTGTGGGATTCAACAGCGGTCGGGTGATGGCCGGCATGGATTTAGCCAATGGTAGAAATGTGCCTATCAAGCAACCTAAGGTGGCCTTACTGGTAGAACCTCCCTTTAGCACTTATACTGCTGGGCAAATTTATTTTTTATTTGATTGGCAAACGGGTCTGCCTATCGATCGCATTAAAGCGACGGCACTGCAGCAAAGCAGCACCCTAAAATTTGGAGGTAGATCAAGAAGCGTTGATTTAAAAGATTATGATGTCCTCATTTTATCTGATGGAGGAAGTGGTTTGTCTGAGTTATTTAAAGAAGAAGCATTGGATGAGATCAAGGATTGGGTAAATGAAGGGGGGACACTCATCGCCACCGAGGGAGCGGCATCATTTTTCACCAAGGAGTCTTCCGACTTCACAGAAATTTCCCTCAAAAAATACCCAAAAGATTCGAGTCTAATGGCTCGATCGCTTCCGTATGATCAGCGAACGGCATATGAAGGTAAAAAAAGAATACCAGGGACGGCTTTGAATGCTAAAATAGATATCACTCATCCCCTTGCCTTTGGACTTAAGGCCAAACTCTACACTTTGAAATTTGGTACCGATGCACTGTTGTCAAATGCAGCATTGGAAACCGTGGGAAGTTATGGCACATTGAATCAACTGAATGTGGCGGGTTATGCCTCCCCAGAAAATCTCAGCCATTTGGCTGGGAATACTTTTGCAGGAGTGGTAAGTATGGGTAGGGGAAAATTGGTGTTTTTGATTGATAATACGCAATACCGTATGTTTTGGATGGGCCCTTCCAGAATGATGCAAAATGCAGTCATGCAAATACCCGGATATTAAAACCATTATTTAAAAAGAAATATTGTAATGAAAAATCTTCGATTAATTTTTTTAACATGTCTTGTGCTGCCACTCATGGTTTTTGCGCAAAAAAAGAAAAAAGCTTCTCAGGTTGCTGAAAGTCTTGTTGGGGCTGAATTATTTTCGGGTTTAAAATGGAGAAATATAGGTCCTTTTCGAGGAGGAAGGAGTGTCACCTCTTCCGGCGTAGTTGGAGACCCCATGACTTATTACATGGGCAACACTGGAGGAGGGGTTTGGAAAACCTCTGATGCCGGCCAAACATGGAAGAATATTTCGGACGGTTTTTTTGAATTGGGTTCTGTGGGAGCCATAGGTGTGTCAGAGTCAGATCCCAATGTGATTTATGTAGGCATGGGTGAGCACGCGGTCAGAGGGGTCATGACTTCTCACGGTAACGGGGTATATAAGTCTACCGATGCGGGAAAAACCTGGGATCATATAGGACTAGAGGGTACTATGACGATCTCAGATGTCATCATTCATCCAGCTAATCCAGACATCGTATTCATTGCTGCACAAGGCGCTCAGCATGGACCCACTCAAGAAAGAGGCATTTATAAATCCATAGATGGTGGGCAAAGTTGGATGAAAAAACTTTTTGTTGCAGATAATGTTGGTGCTTCATCTCTGAGTATGGATATGAATAATCCGCGCATACTTTATGCTAGTATGTGGCAGCACATTAGGTATCCTTGGACGATGGAATCAGGAGGTACGGGATCAGGTCTGTACAAGTCGACAGACATGGGGGAGACCTGGAATCCAATGAGTGAAGGACTCCCAGAAGAATTTGGCAAATCAGGTATATCTGTTTCAAGAGCTAATGGCGATTTGGTATTTGCGGTAATTGAAGCTGCGGGAACTAAAGGAGGTGTTTATCGATCTGAGAATGCAGGCAAAAGCTGGAAGCAAACCAGTACAGATCGGGTAACCATAGCCAGGTCCTGGTATTATATGGAAATATTCACAGATCCTTCCAATGAGAATGTCGTGTACGTCTTGAATGCGCCAGTCCTCAAATCGATTGATAAAGGGAAGACCTTTCAGCCGATATCCGTTCCTCACGGAGACAATCATCATCTATGGATTAATCCTTTGAACCCCAAAAACATGATTAATTCTAATGATGGAGGTGCCAATATTACCTTCAACGGAGGTGAGAGTTGGACGCGACAAGACCAACAACCCACCGCCCAGTTCTATCGGGTCATTACGGACAATAAGGTGCCCTATCATGTGTACGGTGGGCAGCAAGATAACTCTGCCATTGGGATTGCAAGTAGAACGAATGGTCGGGGAATCACATGGAAGGATTGGTATTCGGTTGCTGGATGTGAAAGTGCTTATTTAGCTTTTGATCCGAATAATCCTGAAACTGTCTTTGGTGGCTGTTATCAAGGGATCATCGATCGATGGTCAAGATCAACAGCGGCGTCAAAATCAATAAAAGAATATCCGGAATTGAATCTAGGAAATGTACCTAAAGATTTTAAATATAGGTTCAATTGGAATGCACCTATTATAAGTTCACCTCATGATCGCTCGGTAATTTATCATGCAGGAAATGTGGTATTTAAGACCCTTGATGGAGGAATTAATTGGGAAGTAATCAGCCCCGATTTAACGAGAAATGATAAAGCACATCAAGGGCCCGGTGGAGGACCTTATACCAATGAAGCTGCGGGCGGTGAAAATTATAATACCCTTATGTATTTGACAGAATCGCCACATGAAAAAGGAGTTTTATGGGCGGGTTCTGATGATGGATTGGTTCACCTTACGCGTGATGGTGGCATCGATTGGTCTAACGTTACCCCCAAAGAATTGCCGGAAGCCATCGTAAATTCTATTGAAGTTTCTCCCCATGATCCTGCGACAGCTTACATAACGGTCATGGCTTATAAATTCAACAACTTAAAACCGATGGTTTATAAAACTTCGGATTATGGCGTGAGCTGGGTAAAACGGGTTTCTGGCATTGATGATCAAACGGTTGTAAGAGTCGTAAGGGAAGACAAGGAAGTAGAGGGATTACTTTATGCGGGAACAGAAGCAGGGTTATATATATCATTCAATGGAGGCGTATTTTGGCAAAAAATACAGCTCAATCTGCCTATTGTGCCGATCAATGATTTGACCATCCAAGACAATGATTTGATTGCAGCTACTGCAGGTCGATCTTTTTGGATTTTAGATGATTTAGGAGCTTTTCAGGGCTCAAAAGGAAAGTTTGAAAAAGACTTAATGTTATTTCAACCTAAAAAAACGTATCGAATATTCGGCGGATCAACGGATGAACCGAGACCCGGTTTGGGTCAAAACCCAAAATCAGGTGTTCTGATTGATTATTATCTATCAGAAAAAAAGGACAGTGCTTCTTTGCATTTAAAGGTGATCAATAGCTCAGGGAAAGTAATAAGAAGCCTTTCGAATGGGCCAGAGGAATTCGTGAGTTGGCCCGGAGGACCCCAAAAACCAGTATTGATGCCTACCAAGAGAGGCGTAAATAGAGTCGTATGGGATTTCACAAGGGCACCGCTCCCATCCATTGATAAAGTCTTTGTTTATGGAAATTATTCTGGCGGTCATGTAGCTCCGGGAACCTATACCTTGAGATTGATATTAGATCAAGATTCGGTAGAGACCACTGTTGAAATATTGGCAGATCCGCGAGTTCAAGCCAGCTTCAATGATTATGTTTCACAACAAGAGATGATGATTTCAATTGAGCAGGCCATCAAAGAGATCCATGAAGCGGTCAATGACATGCGTTCAGCGAAATCTCAAATCGAGTATTATCAGTCGATGCTTGAGGAAAGCGCCGTTGCCCCAGAAATTATCGAATTGGGAGGAGACATTATCGCTCAGATTGAGGCATGGGAAAGAGCATTGATCCAACCCGATCAGAAGACTTTCCAAGATGTTATAAATTTTCATAATCAGTTAAATGCACAATGGATGAATTTGAAGGATTATGTAGACAGTGCAGATCCCATATTGACCGCAGGTGCCAAAGAGCGATTCAATGATCTCAAAGGCCAATGGATTTTATTTCAGCAAACAAAAAATCAAATCATCAATGAAGAGATGGAGCAATTCAATCAATTGTACAAAGCGCTTGACCTACCGATGATTATGATTCCGAATCGATAAACATGCCTTTAATAATAATTATTAATTGGCAAGAAGACCCTATTTCATCCTTAAAATAACCCATGAAAGAGATTCAAGATTTAATTAAATCGGGTGCAACTATTGTAGATGTACGTTCTAGGGAAGAGTTTGAACAAGGTCATGTGACCTCTTCCTTAAATATTCCGCTCAATGAAGTAGTTGCTAGAATTGATGAGTTTAAAAGTATTCAACAACCCTTTTTAGTATGCTGTTTGAGCGGGGGACGCAGTGAGCAAGCTACCGAATATCTTCAATCGATGGAAATAAAATGTTTGAATGCGGGGGGCTGGCAACAAGTGCAAAGTTGGCTTAGTGACTAGTCGGAGTTACGCTAAGGATGCCGATGAAACCCTCATCAATAACTAGGAGGTGTAAGGCCAAGTGACAAGAGTTATAGTAATTCTACTCGATTCCGTTGTTGACGTATTTGGCGAGTAGCTGATAGATGTTTCATGAGTCTTGAAATGACCACGCGAGAGGTATTTAACTCAATGGCTATTTGTTGATGACTTTTAGTGATGGTAGAAGAACCCGACGCATGCTTTAGATTGAGTAAATATTTGTACAACCGATCACCCATCTTCATAAATGAGATGCTATCAAATGTGGATAAGAGATCATCAATTTTATCATTCGTACTTTGGAAAATAAATTTCCTGAAATTGGGGTATTTGACAATCCAGGCATCGACTTTAGTACCAGGAATCATCCAAATTTCTGCAGATTGTTCAACAATAGAGCCAATGCCTGATGGTGTCTGATTGATAATGGAATTGACTGCGAAGCTACAAGTTTCTCCACTTCCTGTATAAAAAAGAGTAATTTCATGGCCTTCATCGTCACCCCGATACGCCCTGAGTCTTCCAGAGAGAATGAAGGGCAAATAAGCTACTTTCATACCTGAACTCAGCAAATAGGCTCCTTTGTTAGCTTTTTTTAATCGCCCACAGGTAAGAATTTCTTCAATTAAGGACTCTTCGAAACCTTTTTCTTTGAGGAGGCTTTTTAATCTGATCTGATGGGTGTGCAACAAGTTTTGTCTAGCTTCAGGGGATATTATTTATCTATAAGCTAAGTAAATATACAAAAGAATGAACTAAAAAAAAATCTTATTCTTAATGGTTACATTTATTTTTAAAATTGACTGTATCAAGAAATATCAAAATAGTTTAATTATATATGAAGTATCAAGAAGTGCCATAAAATTAACCAACTAATTGAAAGGGGGTGAGGTTGATTAAGGGGATATATAAGGTCACCATTAAGCATTCTTATTGTATAGGTACAGAGGAGTGAGTGATTTCGAAAGGGTTCCCTTTAGCTTTATGAGGGCTTTTCAGCCCATTATTTCCATAGTATAATCCCTTGATTTCACTGAGACGGGATAATTAAAAGGGCATAAGCCAGCTTCAAAATTCTTTATTTTTTTAAAATAATAATAAAGAGAATTCCATAAATGCTTTTTTGAATCGAATCATAATTTTCATTTATGGGCTCATAGAACGATGTACTCTTGACCGATGATGTAAAAATGAGTACTGCAGCTGTCAATTTTTGAATTGAGATGTATCTTAGTCTCACAGATTACAAAAAAAGCCGCATATATGAGAACAGCTATCTATTTAATCCTCTTTATTTTTATTTCCTACTCTGAGATATTAGCCCAGCGATCAAACAAAAGTGCAGTAGAAAAGCTCTCTAAAAGCGTTTTCGAAGAAACGACTTTGACAGGATTGAAATTTAGGTCGATTGGACCCGCGCAGACCTCAGGTCGCGTATCTGATTTCGCAATCAATCCAAATAATTTTAAAGAATATTATGTGGCGGCAGCCTCAGGGGGGGTGTGGAAAACGGTCAATGCAGGGACCACATATATTCCTGTTTTTGATGAGGCGGGCAGTTATTCGATTGGTTGTATCACCATGGATCCAAACAATGCTAATGTGATTTGGGTTGGAACAGGTGAGAACAATAATCAAAGAAGTGTACCCTATGGTGATGGCGTATATAAATCCATAGATGGGGGTGAGACGTGGAAAAATATGGGACTCAAAAGCTCTGAACACATTGGGAAGATTTTGGTAGATCCAAATAATTCTAATATTATATACGTAGCGGCCATTGGTCCTTTATGGAGTTCGGGAGGAGAACGAGGGGTTTATAAATCGGTCAATGGGGGTGAAACATGGCGTTTAATGCTGGGCATTGATGCGGATACGGGGATCAATGATTTGATCATGGATCCTCGTGATAGTCAAGTCATTTATGCAGCAGCCTATCAACGCAGGCGACATGTATTCACTTATTTGGGCGGAGGTCCGAGTTCGGGACTACATAAGTCAGTGGATGGTGGGACTACGTGGGTAGACATCAACAAAGGTTTACCTGAAGTAGATATGGGAAGAATTGGGATGGCCATGGCACCTTCTGATCCAGAAGTAATTTATGCCATCGTTGAAGCTTCAGAAGGTAAAGGTGGTTTTTTTATGAGTACCAATCGCGGAGCCAGTTGGAAAAAACAAGGGAATTATAGCACCAGTGGTAATTATTATCAAGAGATCGTGGTAGACCCACAAGATGCACAAACGGTTTATGCCATGAATACGTGGATACAAGTTTCGCACGATGGGGGTAAAACCTTTAAGGTATTAGGGGAAACCACCAAACATGTAGACAACCATTGTATGTGGATTGACCCTACCGATTCCGAGCATTTTTTGGTAGGTTGTGATGGTGGTATTTACGAATCTTGGGATCGGGCGGAAACGTGGCATTATAAACCAAACTTACCGGTTACCCAATTTTATAAGGTAGCGTTGGACAATGCTTATCCTTTCTATCATGTATACGGAGGGACTCAAGACAATGCCAGTTTGGGTGGCCCGTCGAGGTCATTAAGTGATAATGGGATTTCCAATGAAGAATGGATCAATACCCATGGGGGAGATGGATTTGAAACCCAAGTAGATCAAGACAATGCCAATATTATTTATGCTCAATCCCAACACGGTGTTTTAGTTAGATATGATCGTTTGAATGGCGAAGAGCTGGGAATCCAACCGCAACCTCGAAAAGATGAAAATGCCTATCGATGGAATTGGGATGCGCCCTTGGTCATTAGCAACCATGACAATAAGCGCTTGTATTTTGCGGCCAATAAAGTTTTTCGTACTGACGATCAGGGGAACAGCTGGAAGGTGATTAGTGAAGACTTGACTGCTAACATTGATAGAAATAAGCTTGAAATCATGGGGAGAGTGTGGGGCATTGATGCCATCGCAAAGAATCAGTCAACTTCTCAATACGGAACCATCGTAGCTATGGATGAATCGCCACTCAATGAAGACCTACTTTTTGTGGGTACCGATGATGGCTTAGTTCAGATCACCGAAAACATGGGTGCTTCATGGACCAAAATATCTACGATTCCAGGTGTGCCTAAGCAAACTTATGTAAATATGTTATTGGCCTCTCCACATGATGAAAATGTGGTATTTGCCTGTTTCAACAATCATAAAAAGGGAGATTTTTTGCCTTATGTATATAAAAGCATGGACAAAGGAAAGACGTGGACATCCATCACAGCAAACCTACCTACAAGAGGGTCGACCTACGCCATAGCGCAAGATCATATAGATCCCAATTTGCTCTTTGTGGGGACCGAATTTGGTTTGTTTGTCAGCAATAACGGAGGGGTTTCTTGGATTCAAATGAAATCAGGACTACCGACCATTGCCGTTCGTGATATTGCGATTCAAAAACGTGAAAACGACTTAGTTTTAGGCACCTTTGGTCGGGGTTTTTATGTACTAGATGATTATTCTGCCCTACGAAACAGCAATGAAGAAACATTAAGCGCGCCCGGGGTTTTATTTTCTGTGAGAGACCCTTTGCTTTATGAGCCCAGTTATCCCATGGGTTTGCCCGGACAATCATTTCAAGGGGACAGTTATTACCGAGGGGAAAACCTACCTTCTGTGGCGATGTTTACTTACTATCTGAAAGACGAGATTCAATCGATACAAGAGCAGCGACGTGAACGAGAAAAGAAACAACAAAAAGAAGGTCTGAATGCAGTTTACCCGAGTTATGAAGCACTGAAATCCGAACGCACCGAAAAGGCACCTCAAATTGTTTTTACGGTGACCAATGCCCTAGGAAATGTAGTTAGAAAAATAATGACGGCACCTAAGAAAGGCATCCATCGGATGTACTGGGACATGCGTTATGCGGATACAGATCCCATTAATTTGAAGACCAGTGCTTTTTATAACCCTTGGTCAGACAGTGATAAAGGTATTTTAGTGGCTCCCGGAGCCTATCAGGTAAGTATGTCAAAAATAGTCAGAGGTGAAGTGATCGCCATGGGAGATCCGATAGATTTTACAATCAAAGCGCTAGATAATAGATCCCTCCCCGTTACAGATCGAATGATCTTGGATGGCTTCAATCGCAAGTTACTCAAGCTATCAGGTGCTGTAAGCGCTGCCAGTCAAACGTTGCAGGAAGTAAAAAATCAATTAAAGTATATTGACGCTGCTTTGCTAAAGGCAGAGATTGCATCAGATCATATTTCCTATCAGTTAGCCGATCAAACCGCCCAAAAACTAGTGGAGTTAAATACGGTATTGGGGCGAGATGCCGTAGCGCGCACCTTAGATTTAGATCAACCTCCTAGCCTAGGAAGTAGGATGGGTAGGTTGGTTTACATGATGTTTTCATCCACTTCAGAACCGACACAAACGAGTCGTGATGGGTATGCCATTGTGCTGGCTTCATTTAAACCATTATTGGCTGAAATAGAAATGCTCGTTAATAATGATTTAAAGGCATTACATGAGCAGTTGGCGTTGGTGGGGGCACCCTATACTCCTTATGCTTTACCAAAAGTGCCTATATTTAACCATTAGAATAAAATAGAATAGCGAAATGAAGATAAACATGATATGGGTCATTTTTTTGATGCCCATGTTGCTGAGCGCACAATCAGGAAAGGTATTTGATCAATTGACACTGCCGAGCAAAATACTTAAAATGGAGCGAAAGTATGGTATTTACTTACCCCCAGGCTATGATAGCTCAAAGCGTGACTATCCTGTATTGTACCTCCTCCATGGTATGTCTGATGATCAGACGGGATGGGTCCAATTTGGTGAGGTATTACAGATTACAGATGCAGCCATTCGTGCAGGAACTGCTACGCCTATGATTATTGTCATGCCAGACGCAGACACGGAAGTGATTGGCTATGTAGATCGGCCCAATGGAGAGTGGAGTTATGAGCAATTTTTTTTCGAAGAATTTATGCCCTACGTGGAAGCCACTTATCGCATCAAAAAATATAAGCGTTATCGTGCCATTGCAGGCTTGTCGATGGGTGGTGGAGGTAGTTTTTACTATGCATTGCATCGCCCTGATTTGTTTCAATCTGCCTGTCCGCTCAGTGCTTATTGCGGTCCTTTGACGATTGAAGAAGTACATAAGCATTATGAGTGGAATGGCCTGAGTGAAGTCAGTGAAAAGTACTACGAAGATTTCTATAACAAATACGGTGTGGTACACCTCATGAATACTTTACCCAAGGCCGATATTCAATCAGTGAGGTGGTACATAGATTGTGGAGATGATGATTATTTATTTGAGGGGAGTTCACGGGTACATATCGCGATGAAAAACCGCGGCATACCCCATGAATATAGGGTGCGAGATGGGGCACATAACTGGACTTATTGGCGCGAAGCCTTGCCTTTCGTACTTACTTTTGTCTCTCAAGGATTTCATCAATATTAGGAAAATAAGTACCTCTGAAATCCTTTAAAGCTAGGCTAGGAGGGGCTGAATATCCTTAGATCAATTGGAGTTTGGCCAGGTACTGATCATGCGCATCGGTATGTAATATCTCTAGTTCAAATCCAGCTTCTTGGGCCGCTTTATTTAAATGAGTGGCATCTACGTAGAGCCAATCAAACCAATCGCCTTGCTCCTTGTCGTATTCATAGCGGTATCGAATTTCTCCATAATAATGCTCAGGCTTCGCAAGTCCATCGGCATAGAGGTATGCAATGTCCGAGGAGTCGAGTAGGAGCTGACCTCCCGGGTTGAGTAGTGATTTACATTTATTAAAAAAATCAGGAAGCTGATTCAGGCTACCGGCAATACCAATGCCGTTCATCAGGAGCAGTAGGGTGTCATAGGTGGCGTGATGTTGACGATAGTCCTGCTGGACCACATGTTGTACACCTGAGCGCTTCATGGTCTCCACGCAACCCGAAGAGCTATCTAGGGCGGTGACATTGGCACCAAAACTTTGTAAAAAGAGGGCATGGGTACCCGCAGCGGCACCTATGTCTAGTACGGCACCCCGGCAATGGCTTAAGGCCATATTTTCGAGATCACTGAAGTCTTCGGCTTCCTTAAAAAAAACATCTATGGGCATAATGTCGATGGGTCCATAAGAATTATGGAGCTTTAATCGCGTCGTTCTGTCACCGAGATAATAGGCGAGAATGGCTTTTCCGTGGATATCTTTCATACTTATGGACACGTATTTTATGCGAATGAGATGATCAAAGATAGTTAAGACGCATCCCGCGTGACGATTAAATAAAAATCATTGCCAATATCTTTGTAGTCTTGTTCATAGCAAAACCTGTATTGGTCTCCATTTTTAGTAGTGTAGATATGCGTAAAATACTCGAAATCAAACCCTTTTTTTAATAACTGATCTCGATGTTTTTTGGCCTTACCACTTGGATTGAAGGCTAGCAAAATACGCCTGTTTTTAGCCAATAAATTATTGACATTTCGAATGTAATTGGTGGCCGCCGCTTTGTTTTTATTGTTGTAGGCATTGCGACAACCATCTGAGCAAAACTTTTTATCTACCCGACCAAAGACAGGTCTCTCACATTCCAGGCATTTTTTTTGTACTTCCATCTTATTAGTTCTAAGGATCTAAAGTATTGATTTCCAGTTTTAAAAACAAGTATAAACGTTTACAAACGAATCATAAATGACTACAAATGGGTAATTACCGAGTCTTGCTACCGCCCCCTATCAAATTTATATTCGTCAATTGAAAATCACAGTTGACAAACAAAATAAATTATTTTTCATTTAAATTTTATAAGCATGATTACTTTAAGAAATAGTGTACAACTCATCGGAAGATTAGGAAACGAGCCTGAAATCAAAACTTTTGACAGCGGGACCAAAAAAGCTAGCTTTTCGCTCGCCACCAACGAGAATTATTACAATAATAAAGGGGAGAAGGTGGAGGAAACCCAATGGCATCAGGTGGTAGCCTGGGGCAAGAAGGTCGAGATCATAGAGAGTTACCTCAAAAAGGGAAGTGAAGTGGCCGTACAAGGCAAGCTGGCCAATCGATCTTATGAGACGCCCACAGGGGAGAAGCGCTATGTCAGTGAGATCAGTTTGAATGAACTATTGATGCTCGGCAAGAAAGATTGATCAAGGGTTCTTTAATCCTCAAGCCACCTGCCGAATTGGTAGGTGGCTTTTTATATTCTTTTAATGCTTTCAAATGAGTCATTTGAAGCGAGTAGGTAAAATGTGTAGCGATGATAAACGTAAAAGAAATTAACAGACTACTTGTCGTACGGGGCTACAGCAGTAATACCATCCGTACTTATTTAGCTTATCTTCATTATTTTAAAAATTACTTTATGGGATTTGAAATAGATCAGCTCACCAAAGATGATATATTGGCCTATTTATTTCATTTAATCCAAGAAGATTATTCCAAAAGCACGCAAAATCAACACATTAATGCCATTAAATTCTATTTTGAAAAATGCTTGGGCAGAAAAAAAGAATATTACCACATTGAAAGGCCTAGACAAGATAAAAAACTACCGGTAGTCCTGAGTAAACATGAAATACAATCATTGTTTCAGGCCACTCACAATTTAAAACACCTTACTGTATTGGCGGTGATCTACTCATGTGGGTTAAGGGTTTCTGAAATCATCCATTTGAAAATCAAGGACATTGATAGTCAAAGAATGGTGATCAATATCAGAAAAGCCAAAGGAAATAAAGACAGACAAGTTCAATTAACAAACCAAATATTAGCATTACTCAGAAGATATTATAAAAAATATCTTCCAGTCAATGAGCTGATTATGGGACAAAAGGGCGGTCCATATTCGGCGTCAAGTATTCAGAAAATCATCAAGCGGACTGCACTTAAAGCTAAAATATATAAGCCCATCACACCATACACACTGAGACATAGCTTTGCCACCCACCTACTTGAAAATGGAACAGATATTAGATATATACAATTCATTTTAGGACATAGTGATATCAAGACCACTCAAATTTATACGCACGTAACTTCGGCCCATTTGAAAAACATAAAGAATCCTTCTGACGATTTAAATTTTTTCTATCTTCGTATATAACGAAATAAACGTTTGTAATAAAAATACAAAGGAACCTTAACTATATGAAGATATTACTCACTGGCGCGGATGGCTTGTTAGGTAATAACCTCGTCCGTGAATTATTAAGCAGAAACTATAAAGTAAGTGTAATGCTACTCAACGAGCAACTCCCTACTTTGGGACTTAATGACTTACCTCTCCAAAGGTATTTTGGCAATATTCTCGACAGGTCGGCTGTAGCTAATGCTATATCAGGCCATGATATGGTAATACATGCAGCTGCCGCTACACAAGTCTATCCAACTCGTGATTCAATCATTCATGAGGTGAATGTTACCGGTACACGCAATGTGGTAGCGGCCTGTCTGGAGTATGACGTTAAAAGGTTGATACACATTGGAACGGCCAATTCATTTACACCCGGTAGCAAGCAAAAGCCTGGTGATGAAAACGGCAGCTACATTGGCTACAAATATGGCCTTGATTATTTTGACTCTAAATATGAAGCTCAAAAATTAGTAGTTAATGCCGTAACCGAAAAGGGGCTAAATGCTGTAATTGTTAACCCCACTTTTATGATAGGTCCTTACGACACCAAGCCCAGCTCAGGTGCGCTCATTTTAGCATTGTATCACAAAAAAATACCCATTTATACAAAAGGTTCAAAAACTTATGTAGCAGTTAAAGACGCTGTCGTTGCAATAGCTAATTCTTTAACATTAGGAGAAGTAGGCGAATGTTACATATTAGGCAACCAAAGCCTGAGCTATAAAGAGATCTTTGATCTTATTGCCGAAACCATTGGTGTTAAAGCTCCAATATTTTCACCGCCTACGCAAATGGTTAAATTTTATGGTATTTGTAATTCATGGTATGCTAAAACTAGTGGCAGAGTACCATCTGTCACGAAAGAATTAGCATTGCTTTCCTGTGAACATCATTGCTATTCGGGAGAAAAAACACGCCAAAAACTCAATATGCCCTGCACGGATATGCGTATTGCCGTGAAGGAGTGTTTTGAGTGGTTCCAACAAAACAGATACATCATCTAATCGAAATTATATGTTCAGTAACAAAGTGATTATCATCACAGGCTCAACCCAAGGAATAGGTCTGAAAACAGCAGAACTGCTGGTACGCATGGGCGCTCGTCTTGTTATTAATTCGCGGTCCCAGCAAAAAGTAGAAGCTACACTTTGTTACCTTAAAGAAATTACGCCATACGTAATTGGTATAGCGGGGGATGTGAGCAATTACGAATTCTGTTTAGAGTTACGCAAGTCTGCGATAAGAAGCTTTGGGCGAATTGATATTCTTATCAATAATGCAGGTGTAGCCTCCAGTGGACTGATGAAGGATATTGTGCCTAATGCCTTCGAAAAGGTAGTTAATATTAACTTACTGGGGAGTATATATCCAACTCTAGCTTGCATTGACGAGATTCGTCAACGAAAAGGTTCTATACTATTTATCGCATCTGTGGCAGGAATAGTAGGACTGCCCAACTATTCGGCTTATGCAGCCACCAAGCGGGCTATAGTAAGTTTGGCCGAAAGCCTACGAAGTGAATTGACTGATGACGGAGTGTTTGTAGGTATAAATTACCCGGGCTTCACCGAAAACGAAGAGCAGAAAACCATGATCAACGCAAAGGGGGAAGAAGTACTGCTACAAAAACGAATGGGTATAAAAGCCCTTAGCCGAGAAAGAATTGCAGAAAAAATCATCGAGCAGTTGCAAAAACGTAAGTTTAGAATGTATTGTTCTTTTTCTGCAAAAGCAGTCCAATTAATGTATCGCATATTCCCTCAACTTACTTTGAATATTCTGCGGCATTATCGGATGAAAATTAGTTCTATGCAATGATTCAGGTCAAAAGTTCTGATGATTTCAATCAGTAGCTTTGCATATAAATTAAAACTCAAAATGAAGAAAAGAACCAAAAGAATATTATTCATCCTAGCTCTAGCTTCAGGAATAGTTTACGTATTTACCTATGTCCCAAGTCTGTCAAAACAGCACGGAGTTGTCGAAACTCTATTATATTTAGGAGATTCTGACAAACAGCCTTTAATTGTAGCTTTTGGTGGTGCAGAAGGTGGAATTGATTGGCACAGAAATCATATGAAAGGTAAAAGGGACAGTCTTATTCAAAAAGGCTATGCGATTTTGGCAATCGGATATTTTAATGCTGACGGAACACCGAAAAATCTTGACAGAATTTCATTAGATGCAATTTCGGACACTATAATGAATATTGCCAAAAATCCCAAAATAGATGAATCAAAAATTGCACTTATTGGAGGTTCACGTGGTGGCGAATTAGTCTTGAATTTAGCTAGTAGATTTGACCATTTCAATGCAGTTATCGCAATGTCAACATCAAATGTAAGTTTCCCTGCAATTACTTGGTCTTCAAACACTTCTTCTTGGACTTGCAAAGGAGAAGAAATCCCCTATGTACCAGCACCTTTAAAAACAATCTTACCAGCATTAAAAGGAGATTTATACACTGCTCACAAGATGATGCTTGAAGACAAAGAAGCTTCAAAAAAGGCAGAAATTCAAGTAGAAAATATTAATGGAGCTATTCTAATACTATCAGGAAAAAATGATGACCAATGGCCAGCATCAGAAATGTCAGACCAATTAATTAAGAGGCTAAAAAGCAAAGATTTTAAGTATTATAATAAACATATAAAACTAGATGGTGGTCATATTGCACCTTTAGAACATTTTAATCTAGTCTATGATTTTTTAGACAAATATTTACCAACAGAAGTAACGAAGCCAGTGGCTAACACCGTGTATAATTAATGGCTAGTTCAAGCTTACTTACGACAGTCCCTGCCGACTTTCTATCTGTGATTTATTTGCTAAATTAGGTGTTTAAAAACGCCACTAATCATACACCAAACGTTAGCAACAATAATTCATTAATGAACTGACGAATGAGAAAAAAAATAATTTTAGGCATACTTCTTATAGGGTTAATTCTTTTGGGAATCTATCTTTATAATTTGGGGCAGAGACCAGATAGAGAATATCCGTCGTTTCCACTTCACCCTGAAAAAAAAGCCGGAACAGTTCATGACAGTATTCCTTTACAGGATGTTGTGCTAGCAGGTAATAACTGGGACGGGGTCATTACCATTTTTGACCCAAATACTTTTAGAATCATAAAAAAAATAAGTGCCATGCCCGACCGAGAGGAAAGATTTGAAGAAATCTATTCAGGCCTAAAAAGAAGTCTTGCTTCAGGTTTTATCAGGGAATATAT
>Ga0209482_1000848_pt1 | contig 24208 bp, 20 predicted proteins | sample CoawatmetaG10DNA_FD_187512 | JGI IMG/M metagenome (GOLD analysis project Ga0209482, IMG submission 187512) | Marine microbial communities from the West Antarctic Peninsula - Coastal water metaG104-DNA (SPAdes) (version 2) | ecosystem: Environmental > Aquatic > Marine > Coastal ...
CATTTAGAGGGCGCTAACGCTAGATGGCATGGAATAATTGGAGAACCAAGAGATGCATTTAATTATTTAATAATAGCCTTATCCGTATTAACTATTCGTGATATTTGGCTTCAAGAGAGAAAATTAAATTATTTTTGGCTTTCATTAATTGTTATTGCTTCTTTTTTAACTTATTCATTTTCTGGCGTCCTTGGGATAATTTTTGCAGTTGGATTAATAATTATCTTTTATTTTCCTTTAGTGAAATTTAAAAGTCAATTATTCATAATTTTTGGGTTAATCATTACTTTACTTATTGTATTCTTAAATGTGCAATATTCACCAAGAATGATGCTTTATTATGATGCTTTGAGTAGTGTTTATTACGAACTGAATACAGGCGCTACTTTAAGTCCTGTTGTTGCCAATGTAATGAATAATATTTACCCAATGTGGCATATGTGGCTTGAAGTAAGAGAATTTAATTTTTTCCACCTTTTTTTTGGAAATGGCTTTGGTTCTGCATCTGTTATCAATAGTTATTACTTAAATGATATAGCAGTCATAAATCCTAATTCAAGTCTTATAAGAATGATTTATGAAAATGGCATAATTGGTATCTTTTTATTCATATTTGCTTTTTTAACTCCCCTCAAAATATTTTGCACAGACATTAAAATGTACAATAAATTAAAGTTTCTTATGTTAATTACAATTGCAATGTATTTTTCACATAGGACAGTTGGGCTTTATATTTTTCTAGGTATTTCTTTGGTAGTTTTAAGATATAAATTAACAGAATTAAACCCAAATTTTAGTTTTTATAAAGGATGAACATTATGTCAATAACTTTTTATTTAGCAAGTTTTCATTTTTTTTTAATTACTGTGCCTTCATTTCTAAAAAATAGATTGGCCACTTCTACCAGTACTTTTTTATAATGAAAATATTAGTCAATGCTTTTGGAATATCTAGTGCAGGTGGAATAACTGTTCTTCAAAAGACTATTTATGAATTTTTAGAAAATCAGAAAAACCAATACTATGTATTTGTTTTTAATAATCAAAATATTCTTAATTTAGTTGATGAATTTAAAGATAATGGAAATATTCAATTTAAAATCTATAATGATTATGGAATATTATTTAGGTTAATACGTGAAAACTTATATTTTTTAAGTTTTGTTTTGAGCATGAACATCTCGTTAATATACAACTTTTCTGGGACCAGGCAGTTATTTTTTGGTATTCCTACAATAATGAAAATACAGAATGTGCTTTTTTTTACAAAAAAACTAGATTCAGTTTATTTTGATAATAGTAAATTTTTATTGTGGTTTAGGCAAATTTGGATTAAAAGGTTTATTTTTGGTTTAATGTTAAGATTCACTAAAAATATTGAGATACAATCGATTCACGTTAAAGAAGAACTATCAAATTTTGTTAATGTAGATAATAAAAATTTCTTTATAAAAAGTGATTTTTTAATAGATCAGTATCATTTTTCTGAACCAAAACAATATGATTTTAATAAGGAAGTTACATTTTTATATATAGTCGGCCCACATTTTTCTTTACCATACAAGAATCTTAGTGACTTTGTAATCACAATGGTTATGCTATTAGATTCTGGCTTTAATTTTCATATCAATATTACACTTACTTTTGACGAACTTAATCGAAGCACTCTATGGGATAAAAAATTGAACAATATAACTTCCTTTAAAGGTTACATTGATAATAAGAAAGCTATGATGAGATTATTTTCTAATAATGCAATACTTATTTCAACATCAATCACTGAAACCTTGGGTCTTCATGTAATTGAGGCAATTCAAAATGGAGTTTTAACTATCGTTCCAAATGAATTATATGCAAAGAGTGTTTACGGAAATAGCGTCTTATCATATAATCTTTTCGATTGTGATAATCTTATGGATGTAATTATTAATTTAAAAAAATATGATAATTCTGAATGTTGTAACTTAATATTAGATCATCAAAAATATATTCGCCAAAATGAGAAAAATAAGTATCAAAATAGTTTAGCTGTATTTAATGATGTTTTAAAAAAGGAAATATAGATGTTTAGAAAAAAATTTCTACCAATTGAATATGCTACTGGTACCAAAAGTTCTTTAAGAGGCGCGATTTTTAAAGTCTTTAGATATATCAAAACGTCAGGCTTATCAAGAACTATTAGTAAAATTAATGGTACATATCATCTTAAATCAAGCGTTGGATTTTCTGGAAGTTATTGGGACAATAATAAACAAAAAAGTAAAAACAAAAAAAACTCAGTAGCAATAATTGGTTGTGGTTATTACGCGTATGCAAATATAGCTCATTACTTATACAAAGAAAACAGCGGTTTTTTACGATGTACTTTGGATGTTAATGCTCCAAGGGCTCGATCTTTATGTGAAAAATATAAAGGTTATTATGCGACTACAGATTTTCAAGTAATATTAGATGACCCCCTTATAAAGCTTGTTTATATTTCCACTAAACATTCATTTCATGCAGATTATGCGATTAAATGTATTGAGGCAGGGAAAGATGTCCATATTGAAAAACCCCATGTAATGAATAAAAAGGAGCTAGAAAGATTAGCTCAAGCAACTATAAAACATAGAAATGTTAAAGTTTTTTTAGGGTTTAACAGGCCTAAAAGTGATCTGTTTAAAAGATTACTTTCACAATTAGATAACTATTCAGGAAGTTTAATGATTAATTGGTTTTTGGTTGGGCATTACCTAGAGGCTGATCACTGGTATTTTGATGGAGAAGAGGGGGGTCGTGTGCTTGGAAATTTATGCCATTGGACAGATGCCACTCTAAATTTAATTGGGATTGATAAGGCTTTTCCATTGGAAATAAACCCAACATTTATAAATGATTCTAGCTCAGATTTTGTTGTGACAATAACTTTTAATGACTTATCAACTGCAGTTTTTTCTTTTTCAGCAAAGGGCTGGGTGTCAACGGGAATTATTGAGTCACTGAGAATTCAAAAAGGAGATTGTGTGGCAAGTATAGAAAGCTTTGATAAATTAACTGTTGATGCAAAAAACTTTAAAAAAGTTTGGAAAAATATGTTTAGAGATCATGGCCATAAAAATAATATTCTTAATTCTTTCAGAAATTCAATGAGTGAAGATGGTGTTGGTGAGCCCAGTGAATATATTATTAATACTGCAAGACTCTACCTTGCTGTTGATAGTGCTATTTCAACCGGTAAGAAAATTCTATTGGATAAAGCATGAAGCAAGTCATTCAAAATATTACTAATGGAAGCACCAATGTAATCGATGTGCCTTGCCCAAAAAATAAAATTGGATGCTTGCTTATTCAATCAAAAAATTCTTTAGTTTCTGCTGGTACCGAACGAATGTTGGTGGATTTTGGGAAAGCTAATATTATCAATAAAGCCCGCCAACAACCAGATAAAGTTAAGTTGGCATTAGACAAGATCCAAAGTGATGGACTGTTACCTACAATAGCCTCTATTCAAACAAAACTAGATCAGCCTATAGCACTCGGATATTGTAATGCTGGTATTGTATTAGATTCGAAAGTAGAAGGTTTTTTAGAGGGTGATCGTGTCGTTTCTAATGGTCAGCATGCTCAAATTGTTAGAGTACCTAACAACCTATGTGCAAAAATTCCTGATGAAGTAGATGACGAGTCAGCAGCTTTTACGGTTCTTGCATCGATTGGTTTGCAAGGTGTACGCCTTTTAAAGCCTACAATTGGTGAAACTATAGTGGTTTTTGGTTTAGGACTTATTGGCTTGATAACTATCCAGATACTAAAGGCAAATGGATGCCGTGTTCTAGGCATTGACTATGATTCAACAAGGTGCAAACTTGCTAATAATTTTGGTATTAAGACAGTTGACCTTTCTAAAGATGAAAGTCCAATTGATATTTCACATTCATTTTCTAGAGGAAGAGGAGTCGATGGAGTTATTGTTGCTGTCTCAACCAAGAGTGATGATGTTATTCATCAAGCTGCAGAAATGTGCAGAAAACGAGGTCGCATTATTTTAGTTGGTGTAACGGGTTTAAATCTTCGTAGAGATGACTTTTATAAAAAAGAAATTTCTTTTCAAGTTTCTGCTTCATATGGTCCTGGACGTTATGATAAATCTTATGAAGAAAAAGGGCATGACTATCCAATAGGATTTGTAAGGTGGACTGAGCAACGAAATTTTGAAGCAGTTCTCGATATGATGGCAGATGGCTCTCTTGACGTCAAACCCTTAATCACCCATAGATACCTCATTGAAGACGCTGAAGCTGCTTATGAATTGTTAAATGAGCCATCTGCTTTAGGTATTTTAATAGAATACCCTACTCAAGATGCCCCCTCATTGCTCAATCCAACTATAGAACTTAAGGGTTCTAATATAAATTCAAAATATAATCCTTCAGACCCTGTTGTTGGCTTTATTGGTGCTGGTAATTATGCATCTGGCACTCTGATACCAGTCTTTAAAAGTGCAAATGCACAATTAGACACACTGGTTACTAGTGGAGGAGTATCAGCTGTTCATTATGGAAATAAATTAGGCTTTAAGTTGGCTACAACTGAATTAAATGAATTATGGAAAAATGAAAATATTAATACAATTGCTATTGCAACTCGTCATAATTTGCATGCTGATCAGGTAGTTTCAGCTATAAGATCTGGAAAGAATGTATTTGTTGAAAAACCACTTGCTTTAACTTTGGAAGATTTAGATCTAATTGACACTACATTTTGTCAAATAAATGATAATCGAAAAGTTGCACTTAGACTAATGGTTGGCTTTAATAGGCGTTTTGCTCCCCATGTGATAAAAATGAAATCCTTGTTAGAGGCTAAGAGGGAGCCAAAAATTGTAGTAATGACTATAAATGCAGGCTCAATTAGCAGTGATCATTGGACACAAGATATACAAGTTGGTGGAGGACGAATAGTAGGAGAGGGATGCCATTTTATTGATTTAATGCAATTTTTAATAGGAAGTCCAATTAAGAGTCATCATGCAATAATGATCGGAAACTCACCAGCAATAGATGTTAATGACGATAAAACTTCAATTAGCCTCTCCTTTGCAGATGGGTCCTTTGGAACTATTCACTATTTTGCAAATGGTGGTAAGACTTTCCCTAAAGAGCGTATTGAAGTATTTTGTGGAGATGCAGTTTTGCAGCTTGATAATTTTAAAGTTTTAAAAGGCTATGGGTGGCCAAACTTTAATAAGATGAGGCTTCTTAATCAGGATAAAGGTCAAAAAGCTTGTGCTTATGCATTTTTAGATTCAATTCGACGAGGTGAGCCATCTCCAATCCCTTATGATGAAATTATAGCAAACTCAAGAGTTTCTATTGAAGTAGCAAATGATCTCAGATCAGATAATTGATTAGTTCTAATGGCAGCATCTGTTAGAAACCTTCTAAACTATTTTCATACAATACGCTATTTAAGGCCTATACAAGTCATTGGCAGATTAAAGCGCTATTTTAAATACAACAAAATAAACAATAGTCCGGCAGGAATTATTAGAGCTAGAAAAGGTAGCTGGAAAACTCCCGCAAGGCGCTCTCAAAAAATGTTCAAAGAAAACGTTTTTCGTTTTTTAAATGAAACCCATCAAATAAATGAGGCAGAAGATTGGAATAACCCAAATTTGGAGAAGCTTTGGCTTTATAACTTGCATTATTTTGATGATTTAACTTCGGTTAATGCAATAGATCGCTCTAATCTTCATGACTCATTAATTAACAAATGGATTGAAAATAATCCTTTTGGAGTAGGCAATGGTTGGGAGCCTTACACAATTTCTTTAAGAACTGTTAACTGGATTAAATGGCACATATCTGGAAATGACTTGAATGACAATCAGATACACTCTTTAGCTGTTCAAATTCGATTTCTCTCAAAAAATATTGAAACTCATTTAATGGGCAATCATCTACTTGCTAATGCTAAGGCTTTAATTTTTTCTGGCCTTTTTTTTAGTGGAAGTGAAGCAAGCGAATGGTATAAAACTGGATGTAAAATTTTCGCAACTGAGATTTCTGAACAAACCCTCTCAGATGGAGGAAATTTTGAACTTTCACCTATGTATCATTCTATAATTTTGGAAGATTTTCTGGACATCTTAAATTTACATCGTTTATTTGAATGTCCTCCTCCCAATTCAATAGAAGTAGTAATTAATAAAATGTTAACTTGGTTATCAGCAATGTGCCATCCTGATAATAAAATCAGTTTTTTTAATGATGCGGCCTTGGATAATACCCCCTCTACTAATGAGTTATTTCGGTATTCTGATCAATTAGGCTTTGTTAATCCAAAAAATACTCGAGGTATAACTGATCTTGAAGCAAGTGGTTATTCAAGAGTCTCTTTACAGAATGCTGTAGCAATTATTGATCGTGCGGCTGTTGGTCCTAGATATATTCCTGGCCATGCACATGCGGATACTCTAAGTTTTGAATTGTCAATTTTTGGTCATCGAGTTATTGTTAATTCTGGAACTTCTTTATATGGAATTGGAGTTGAGCGCTTACGTCAACGTGGAACTTCATCTCATGCAACTGTTATGATTGATAACCAAGACTCAAGTGAAGTTTGGGGAGGCTTCAGGGTTGCGCGAAGAGCTAAAATTTTTGAAGTTAAAACTTCTAATGATAATGGCAACATATATTTATCAGCTAAGCACGATGGCTATAAGCGCCTTTCTGGTTCACCAGTACATTGTAGGAGCTGGGTTTTTAAAAAAAATATTATAGAGGTAATTGATGATATTTCTGGCAAAGGAATTCATGATGTCAAAGTCATATTTCCACTTCATCCATCAATTCAATTAATTGGAATTAAAAAAAATCAAGTTGATATGGGCATTTTTGAAAATAAAATAAAAATTCTATTTGAAGGAGATGGTAAGCTCATAATTAAAAAATCTACGTATCACCCAGAGTTTGGAGTAACTGTTCCAAGTAATAAATTAGTATATCATTTGATTGGAAAGCTTCCCGTAAAAATAACTACAAGGATTAATTGGTGAAAAAAGTACTTATTGTATTTGGAACAAGACCAGAAGCAATAAAGATTGTTCCTGTGATAAAGGAATTAAGATTATTTTTTGATGTTAAAGTTTGCGTAACAGCTCAGCATCGAGATATGTTGGATCAAGTTCTAAATTTATTCGAAATTATTCCAGAATATGATCTAAATCTTATGAGTCCAAATCAAGACCTTTTTGATATTACTACAAAGGTCTTGACAGGTGTCAAGAAAATATTATTACTTGAAAAGCCAGATATTGTTTTAGTGCATGGTGATACCACAACAACTATGGCAACATCTCTTGCTGCATTCTACCTTCAAATACCTTTAGGACATATTGAGGCTGGGCTTCGAACAAATAATATTTATTCACCGTTTCCAGAAGAGCTTAATCGCCAGTTTACAAGTTTAGTAACAAAGTTTCACTTTGCACCAACTGATATGGCGCGTCAAAACTTACTAAATCAACAGGTTCCGGATAAACAAATTTTTATAACTGGAAATACTGTTATTGATTCACTTTTTTCTGTTATTGATAAAGCGAGATCGATGAGTTTTAATCAAATACTTATTAATAAGCTGCCTTTTTTAAAAAAAGACAATAATCATCTTCCTCGAATTATATTGGTAACTGGTCATAGGCGTGAAAGCTTCGGCGGTGGCTTTGAGGAAATTTGTTTTGCAATAAAAGAGTTGGCAGAATTACATCGTGAAATTGAAATTATATATCCTGTTCATCTAAATCCAAACGTACTTGAGCCAGTTAATCGCATCCTATCAAATATAAAAAATGTACATCTTATAGAGCCGCTTGATTACCTGCCTTTTGTTAAACTAATGGACTTATCTCATATTATTCTTACGGATAGTGGTGGGATTCAAGAAGAAGCTCCAAGTCTAGGAAAACCTGTTCTAGTAATGAGAAATTCTACAGAAAGGCCAGAGGCAGTTGAGGCTGGTACAGTCGTGCTAGTTGGTGCAAATAGGAAAAAGATAGTTTTTGAAGCAAGCAAACTTCTCTCTAATGAGAAAATTTATAATAAAATGAAAAAAATTCTAAATCCTTATGGTGATGGTAAGGCAAGTCAAAGAATTTCTAAAATACTTCGTGAGGAAAGTTTATGGTAGTTTCGGTTATTGGGTTAGGTTACATTGGTCTTCCTACTGCAGCTATTTTGGCCTCTAATAATATTAAGGTCTTTGGTGTTGATAGCAACAAAAGCGTTGTATCTTCTTTAAATAAGGGGAAAGTTCATATTGTTGAGCCATATTTAGATCTTTTGGTCCAGGAAGTTATAGAGAAAGGTAGCTTAAAGGTGTCTATTAAACCTAAGAGTGCAGATGTATTCATGATTGCTGTTCCAACACCATTTAAAAATAAACATGAACCAGATTTGTCTTATATTAGATCAGCTGTTAAGGATATATCCCATGTTATTGAAAAAGGTAATATGATAATTCTTGAATCTACAGTTCCTGTAGGAACAACTGAAAAGATAAAAAAGTGGCTTTTAGAAGAAAGGTCTGATTTAAGCTTTCCATCAAATGAAAAAGATATAAATATTAGTGATATAAATATAGCACATTGTCCTGAAAGAGTTCTCCCAGGAGATGTCCTTAATGAATTAGTTAATAATGATCGCATTATTGGCGGGCTTACAAATCACTGCTCCGAACGTGCCAAAATTTTTTATCAAGAGTTTATAAAGGGAGAATGTATTATTACTGATTCTAGAACAGCAGAGTTAAGCAAACTTGTAGAAAATTCATATCGAGATGTTAATATTGCTTTTGCAAATGAGCTTTCTCTTATTTCAGATAAATTAGATATTAATGTCTGGGAATTAATTAAATTAGCAAATCATCACCCAAGAGTGAATATCTTACAACCTGGACCTGGTGTTGGAGGTCATTGTATAGCAGTAGACCCATGGTTTATAGTTGATTCAGCCCCAGATGAGGCACAACTTATCCGCACTGCAAGATTAGTTAATGATGCTAAACCAGAATTTATATGTAAAAAAATAGAGCAAGCTGTAAAAAAAACTTTAAGAAATAAAACAGAATTAACAATAGTCAGCTTAGGCCTTTCCTTTAAACCTAATATTGATGATTTACGTGAAAGCCCAGCTATGATAATTTCAAAAAAAATTGAATTAATGGGCTTTAAGAAAAGTTATTTATGTGAGCCTAATATTAAATCTTTACCAAGTTTATTTGATTCTAGTAAGTCTCAATTGATTGAATTAAATCAAGCTTTGACCGAAGCGGATATTCTTGTTTTACTAGTGGATCATGATGAGTTTAAAAATATAGATATAAGACTATTGCAAAGTAAGCAAGTTATTGATAGCAGAGGAATTTTAGAAAAGTAATGAAAATTTGTTTTTTTACCTTTTATTACTCTCCAGATTTATCTGCAGGATCGTTTCGATCTGAAGCGCTGGTGGAAAATTTAATATCTCAAATGAATATTAAAGACAATCTAGTAGTAATAACTACTTCACCTAACCGCTATCAAAGCTTCAAAGTAGAAACAGAAGTTTTAACAATAAAGGGAAATTTAAAAATATTTAGAATTAAATTGCCAAAGCATTCTGGCACAATGCTCTCGCAAGCATTTTCTTTTAGTGTCTATTTTTTGAAAGCTATAAGAATTTGTCTTAAAGAGAAGCCAGATTACTTATTAGGAACTTCTGGGCGACTAATGACTGCAATCCTTACTTGGGTTTCATCAATCTTAACTCGAAAGCCCTATGCAATAGACTTAAGAGATATATTTTCCGAAACAATTTCTGATCTTTTTTCTAAAAAAAATAGCTTCATTGGTAAGTCGTTGTATAAGTTATTTTCTTGTTTTGATAGATGGGTTTTGACTAATGCTAATTGTGTAAATGTTGTTTCAAAGGGATTTCCAAAATATTTTGAAGAAAAAGGAATTGATACTTCAAAGTGGCTTTTTTATCCTAATGGGATAGATGATCTTTTCTTACATGAAAATATTTCAAAAATTAATACTAATAATCCTAAAATTACTATTCTATACGCTGGAAATATTGGCCATGCTCAAGGCTTAGATAAAATTGTGCCACATGTGGCTAAAAAATTAGAGGAAAAATACAGATTTATTATTATTGGAGGCGGCTCAGCACGTGAAAAACTAGTTGCCAGCATAAAGTACAATAAAATAAAAAACGTAACCATCATTGATCCTGTTAATCGTCAAGAGTTATTAAGCTTTTATAGGCAGTCAGATATTCTCTTTTTGCATCTTGATGATATTCCTGCCTTTAAGAGAGTTTTGCCATCCAAATTATTTGAATATGCTGCAATGGGTAAGCCAATTGTGGCTGGTATTGAAGGCTACTCTAGTGAATTCACAAGGGAACACATACCATACTCTTTAATATTTAAGCCAGGACAAGTAGATCAATGCATCAAATGTATAATAAAGTCCTCTTCTATAGTTATTGAAAAAAATGAAATTAATTACTTTATTAATAATTTTTCAAGACATAAAATAATGAAGGCTTTTGCTAATGACTTATTAGAATTTTCAAAAACAAAAAGATGAAACTCGAGCGCTTAGTTTTTATTCAATCTTTCTTCTCACTAATAAGTAAGTTTTCTGGTTATTTAAGAGATGCTTTTTTAGCATTCTTTATTGGTACAACTGTATTTGCAGACATCTTTTTCATGGCAATGAGGATTCCAATATCATTTGAAAAGTTTCTTGCTGCAGAAACATTTAATGCAGCTTTTATTCCAATATTTGCAAAAATTTCTGAAGGTGGGAGTATTGAAAAAAAATATCATTTTGCCCATCAATTAATTATAGGAACATTATTAATCCTAATTCCAATAGTGGTTATAGCTGAAATATTTATGCCAAATATTGTTGCTGTATTTGCAGGTAATATTCAAGATCAGTACTCATTTTCTCTATTTGTTAAAGCTGCAAGAATAATGTTTCCATACATTTTATTTATTGGTGTGAGTTCTATATTTATTGGAATTTTGAATACATATGGAAGGTTTGCCCTATCTGCTGGCCTTCCATTTATAATTAATATATCAATTATATCTTCTTGCTTTCTTTTCACAGTAATTCCTACAGAGAGAGTTACAATTTTATCTTGGTCAGTTATAGTTGGAGGTGCATTCCAGCTGGCTATCTTAATTTTTGCTCTCAGAAAAGACTTTTTTAAAGATTTATATGTAAATTTGTTTAATCTAAAGGGGGATTATTTAGCCTTAAAAAGCTTCCTAGTTCTTTACTGGCCAACATTGTTAGCATCATTTTTAGTTTTTTTTAATCAAATTTTTGGAATTTTAATTGCATCTAAAGATATTGGAGGAGTTTCATTGTTGTATTACAGTGAGAGAATTTATTACCTTCCATTGACTATAATTGGTATTTCTATTGGAAGTGTTCTGTTGCCAATTTTGTCTTCAACGGAAATATCAAAAGATATTGAAGTTAAAAATATTCAAGAGAAAGCATATAGGTATAGCGTGTTAACTATTTTTCCGACCACTTTAATTTTATTATTTTTTAGTGAAACTATAATTTCATTATTTTTTTATAGAGGAGTTTTTGACATTGAGGCAGTTACTAGAAGCGCAATTGCACTAAAGTTATATTTAATTGGTCTACCATCAGCAGTTATTATAAAGATGCTAATTCCTTATTTATATTCTACAAAACAACCAAAAATTGTTTTAAAAACAATATTAATTTCTACATTAAGTTGTATTGTGATGACGCTAATGTTTTTTCCAATAATTGGCTATTTAGCTGTTCCAATAGCTATATCTCTTTCATCTTGGATTAATATGTTTCTATTAATCAGGGCTCATGCCAAATTAAATTCTTTTAAGCTTAATTCTTCATTAGTTATGTACTCATTAAAAAGCTTATGCTTTGCTGTAATTCTATTTTATTTTTTACGTATTGTCGATATAGAGCTATCAAATTATGTCTTAAATAATATTTATAAACTTGTAATTGAACTTTTATTGATAGTGCCTTTATTTGTTTACTTTGTATATAAAATAGAGGTTGAAATGTATAAAAAAATGATTTTTATATTGCGTAGACTTCTTAAATAAATCATTACACTTTAAATTATTTAAATATCTAAAATTATGAAAACTCCAGTAAACCATGATAGCCTTGAAAGCAATGAAGAATATTTCCGTCATGCACAAACTATTACATTAAAGGCAAACTTATTCAGGCGCTTTTTTTTGTATCCTAAAATTAGTAAATTTCTTCCTAAAAAAACAATTGATATTCGTTGTGGCTTGGGTTCTTTTCAAGATTTTAAAAAAGGTGTTACCGGGATTGATATAAACCCTTTTAAGTCAGTATATTTTAGTGAGAATTGGGGAGTATATTGCTTGTATGGCATTTTTCAAAAATAATTATATTATTTTGTGTTAATTAATATCCAGACATTTTTATATATTCTTAGCTCATGTGTGGTTGGGCTTCTCTTGTATCAAAAAGTTGCTCTGAAAAATAGAATTACTTCAAGTCCAAATTCTAGAACTCTGCATCATGGCGATAAACTAACAGGTGGAGGCATTGTTTTTTCACTTTTATTTGTTTTTTCTGTATTTTATTTTTGGTCTGCTGAACTTTTAAGTAATGAGATATTTCTTGTACTTGGTATTGGTGGATTCTTTGCAACATTATTAGGTTTTATAGATGATTTATTTCATATAAGTGCGCCAAAAAAGTTAGCATTCCATATCCTCTTAAGTAGTTGGTCAATATACTGTCTTGAAATAGGGGTTTTTTCAGATATTTACTGGCTTCCAAACCTTGTTTTTGTGGGCCTATCCGTATTGTTTTTAGTCTGGGTAATAAATGCTTACAATTTTATAGATGGCATAGATGGTTTAGCTGCTTCTGGAGCTTTTTTTATTTCTGGGGGGCTCATCATAGTTATGATATTAACAAATAGCGCTTCTGAATTGATAGTCCTATATTTTTCACTATTGGCATGTGCAGTAGGATTTATATTGTTTAATTGGCCCCCTGCTAAAATTTTTATGGGTGATTCTGGAAGTATTTTTCTTGGTTATATTGTTGGTTCAATAATTCTTGTAACAATTGATAGAGGCGAAGTTAGCATGTGGACATGGCTTATTATTTTTGGATATTTTTTTGCTGACACAACTATTACACAAATTATGAGGTTAGTTTTGGTTAAAAAATGGTACAAGCCACATCGAAGTCATGCTTATCAGAATTTAGCTAGAATAACTGGAAGTCATTTTAAGGTAGCATCTGGAATTGCAATATATCATTTTGTATGGCTTTTACCTCTCATGATATTGTCAGTAAAGCAACCAGATTTAAGTATTTTTGCTGCAGCTCTTGCAGTTTTTCCAGCAATGGTATTTGCTGTAAAATTTGGACCATTAGCATCGTCATCATAATGGAGTAGATTATGGGTAATGATTTATTTAAGACTATTAAAAAACAATCTGAAGATGAGAGAGTTAGGCTTAATTTAAAAGCTTATGATTTGATCGCAAAAGGTGTAAAAATTATAGATCCTAAGCGAACAGATATTCGTGGAAGCTTGACTTGTGGGGAAAATGTTGTAATAGATATTAATGTTATTTTTGAGGGCGATGTTGTTTTAGAGGATGGAGTAATAGTTGGAGCTAATTGTATAGTTAAAGACTGTCATATAGGTAAGAATACTACTATCCATCCATTTTCTTCCATTGATGATGCAGTTATTGGGGAATCTGGCTTTATTGGCCCGTATGGACGTATTCGTCCTGGATCATGTTTAAAAAATAATGTGCAGATTGGTAATTTTGTTGAAATTAAAAATTCAACTATTATGAATAAATGCAGAATAAATCATTTATCTTTTATTGGAGATGCCTACTTAGCTGAAAATGTTACAATCGGTGCTGGAACAATTACATGTAATCATAATGGGAATAATACGAATCATACTAGTATAGAAAATAATGCGTATATAGGCTCTGGATCTAGTTTAATTGCACCTATTAATATTGGTGCTAACTCAACTATTGGTGCGGGGTCAACCATAACTGATGATGTTCCAAAAGGTAAATTAGTTATTGCTCGTTCTAGGCAGATTGAAATAGAAAACTGGCAAAGAGCTAAAGATTTGAAATAGCATGGTTGAGTGTAATTAATGAAAGTAATTAAGATTGCAGTTTGGGGGCTTGGGCGTCATGCTCTTTTGCGTGTTATACCTGCTATCAAATCTCTGAAAAATCTCTCATTAATAGGTGTCTATTCTCGTAATTCTGAAATAGTAATGAAAACAGCCTCAGAGTTTCAATGCTCTGGGTGGCTAAGTCTTGAGGAAATGCTTCAAGATGTCCAGGTTGATGTTGTGTATATCGCCACTCCTATTGGAGTTCATGCTGAGCATGTTTCCCAAGCTCTAGAGTCAGGTAAACATGTTTGGTGTGAAAAGCCTTTAACATGCTCTTATGAAGACACTAAGCGCTTAGTATCTTCTGCTGAAAAACATAATAAAATGTTAGTAGAGGCATTTATGTACCTTTACCATCCTCAATTTAGAAAACTAAAAAGCTTTGTTGATGACAAGGATAACGGACACCTATTTTCAATCTCATGTAAGTTTGGAATGCCATTGTTAGATAAGCCAGGATTTCGATATAATTCAAGTCTTGGTGGTGGAGCTTTTTGGGATATAGCTTCTTACCCCGTGTCAATTGTAGTTGCTTTGATGATGAATCATGATGTAGAAGTTTTATTTTCTGAAATTTTGACTAAAAGTAAGAATTTGGTTGATACTGAGGGGCGTACTTTGCTTAGATTCTCAAATGATACATCGGCATACCTTGAATGGGGAATGGAGCTTGGGTATAAGAATGAGATAGACTTGTGGTCTCAGAAAGGTTCACTTTTTACAGATAAAATATTTTCTAAACCAAAAGGATATCAACCAGAATATAGAATACGAGATATAAATGGTAATGAAAGTTTAGAGGAGGGAGAATCTTCTGAGCAATTTATTGATATGTTAAAAAGTTTTAAAACTATTTATGATTCTCCTGTCCTAATAAGTGATGAATATCAATTAATCCTTAAACGTGCAAGGATTCTAAATCAAATATTAAGATATGCAACAAATGAAAACGAGACTCAGAATAAAATTAATTAATCTTTCTATTTAAGTAAAATTAACACTTTTTTAATTCTTAGGGGCAATGAAATGGAACAATGGAAAAATATTAAGCTTGACGATGACTCAATGTGGCCAAAAACTGGAATTGTTGAGTTAGAGTCTGCACATGAAGACGATAGGGGCTATATTCAATCATTGGTTAATTTTCCTATGAAGAATCTTTCCTTAATTTCTTCAGTAAAGGGTGCAGTTAGATCAAATCATTATCATTTAACTGACTGGCATTATATGTATATTTTATCAGGCTCTTTTAATTACTACTTTCGACCAACTGACAGTAATGAAGAATTGCAATGCGTTAAAGTCGAAGCTGGTGAAATGATTTTTACTCCTCCAATGGAGGATCATGCGACTGTGTTTTTAGAAGATTGTAAGCTTTTAGCAATGAGTCGAAATCCTCGTGATCAGGAAGCATATGAGAAAGATGTTCGCAGAGTGATTTTAATTGATCCTGAAGATATTTAGAAGGTGAGTTTACCTAATTTTTATTTTCGAGACACTTGTAGGATGTGCTCTGCAACTTCAATAATTAAGGCTATGGAGCTTACTCCAACCCCTCCAGGTAATGACTTTCTTGAGAAAGATGAAATAGGGCGGGATGAGCCAGCTTATCCTTTGGAGCTTTATTTTTGTGAGAATTGTAGTCATCTTCAATTAGGCCATGTAGTGGATGCAACAATTCTTTATCAAAAAAATTACACTTATGTATCTAGAACCTCTTCAGAATTTGTAAAGCATCTTCAAGAGTATGCTTTAGAAATGGTCGAACGCTTTAAAATTAAACCTAACTCTCTTATTGTTGATATAGGCTCAAACGATGGAACTTGTCTAAGTTTCTTTAAAGAAAAGGGTATGAGTGTTCTGGGCGTAGATCCAGCTATTGATATTGCAGAAAAGGCAACTAAAAGTGGAATCGAAACAATTGGAGATTTTTTTAGTAAAGATTTAGCTATTAAGTTAAGAGAATCTCATGGAAAGGCAAATTTTATTACTTCGCATAATGCTTGTGCTCATATTGACAATCTTTTAGATATAGTCCAAGGGGTAGAGTGTTTACTTGATGAGCAAGGTATTTTTGTCGTAGAGGTTGGCTATTTAGTTGATGTTTATAATAATACTTGGTTTGATACTATTTACCATGAACATCTTGATTTTCATACACTGGCGCCATTTGAAAAACTATTCGAACTTGTTGGGATGGAAGTTGTCTCTGCGCAAAGAATTTCACCCCAAGGGGGGTCGATACGTATCATTAGCCAAAAAAAGAATGGACCATTTAAAAGAGATGAATCAGTTAACGAATTAATTAATATAGAGAGTCAGTTAGGGCTTAATAAGATTGAAACTTATAATAATTTTGAGAAAAAAATAAACTTAGTTAAAGACCAATTAAAGCAACTTATAATTAAATTAAAGTCAGATGGAAAGACGATAGCTGGTTTTGGTGCGCCAACTAAGGCAACAACATTAATGCGCCATTTTGGATTAGATGAAACAGTAATTGATTTTATAGTTGATGACAATCCTTTAAAGCAAGGACTTTATACCCCTATTTCACATATACCAGTTTTATCTTCTGAAGCACTATATGATAGAAGACCAGACTATGTACTAATCTTAGCTTGGAATTTTGCAGCGCCAATAATGAAGGCTCATAAAAAATATTCAGATGAAATAGGTGACTTTATCTTACCAATGCCAATACCTCAAATTATTAATTTAAGTAAAAAATGAATTACAATCTATTAATTTTAAAAGTAAATATTAAATGACAAATAAAAGAATTCTAGTTATAGCGCCCCATCCTGATGATGAAACTTTAGGAGCTGGTGGAGCTATTGCAAAATTTTCTAGTAATGGGCATGAAGTCCATGTGCTTATGATTTCTGGACATCTGCCTCCACTTTATGAGCAAAAAGATTATGAAAGAACTGTTAAAGAGGCAAGAAAAGCTTTTGATATTTTAGGGGTTTCCGACTCTACTTTTCTGGAAATTCCAAGCACTATGATAGGTGATATTCCGCATCATGAATTGAATAAGAAAATTTTTAAAGTAATTGAAAATATAAAGCCACATATTGTTTTATGTCCATATCCAGATAGACATATTGATCATAAGTTAGTTTTTGAAAGTACTATGGTTGCAACAAGGCCTGTAGGAATTGGTAAAAAAATAGAAATGGTGGCAGCTTATGAAACTCTCTCAGAAACTCATTGGAATGCTCCACATATTGAACCTAACTTCACTCCAAATTGGGTAATAGATGTTACTGATTATTTTGGAATAAAATTAAAAGCATTGAAATGTTATGAGTCCCAAATATCTGAATTCCCTGGTCCAAGATCTCTCGAGGCGGTTGAGGCTCTAGCAAAATTCAGGGGAACTCAATCAGGCTTTAGTTTTGGTGAGGGCATGCATATTATTAGGAAAACTAGTTAATTTTTCTTATTCTTTGATGGTTTTTTAGAAGTATTTGATAGATAAAGTATCTAATATAAAATGAATTTTTTCTACTTTAAAAATAATGTTTATTTAAAGTTGTTAAGTGTTTAAATAAGAGGAGGTATAAACAATGAATTTCTTTTTTGGAATAAAAAGCTTAAATGTAGATTCAAAATTAACTATCCCTCGTTTTAAAAACTCTCATCCTACAAGACCAGAATATAAAGTTTTCCAATTAAAAATTAACAATCAAAGATGGGAAGTAAATAATTTAATTGATGAAGAACTGAACAAAGATTTCTTTAAAATTGATGGCAACCTAATTGATAATGGAAGTATTTTCTGCCTAGCAACTCAAGAGGAAATTCTTGATTTTAAAAATAACCATTATTCAAAATTAATAAATTTTAATAACTATACTGATACTAGTCCAAGTTTCAGGGCAAATCTTCAGGTGTCTATCAAAGATGGTGGTTTTTCATCATATCAATCAGAATATCCATTCTCAATGGTAACAAAAAAAGGCAGCATCCTTAGTCCTTTAAGTAGTTTATTTAGTAAAGATGCTGATAAAAATATTCTCCTTTTGAAGAATATTTATGAATTACCTGTCAATGAAGAGTTTGGGGTATTCTTTGTGAACTTAAAAACTAAAAAAATATTAAAAAAAGAAATAGCGTTAACAAACTTTTTGAATGAATATATTATTGAGGAAGAGTTTATTAAACCTGATGTTTTTTTGTTTACAGACAAATATATTGGTATTCCTATTTTTTGTTCTATTCAAGATAATTATATTTCACTAGAGCATACACATCCCCCTCATGAGTACATCATGAGTGATGGGAGATTTAAGGTAATTTCTGAACTCAAGAAGGAGTTTAATGAAATCATTAGTTAAGATTATAGGCCAGTCCTCATTAGGAGTTAAACTAAGGAATTCTATTGGTTATCGTCCAGTCATATTAAATTTACAATATAAAAAAGTAAAGAATATTTCAATTAGCGACGCTTTTCCATGGCGCACAGATAATGGCTATAGTACAAAGTTTAAGTATTCAGATATTTTAGGATTATTTTTCAAAATCGAAAACTCTTTTGTTGAATTGACTTTTTATACACAAAATAATAAGTTAGTAAAGAAAATAATAGTTTCAAAATTGAATTATTCAAATGAGTTATTAATAGATAAGGATTTTTTAAATGGAATAGAGGGCTATGGTGTTTTTTATATATTTCATCTCTCTGATAATTATATTGATGAGGATTTAGTTATATCAAATAGGTGTTATGTAGGATTTTCAATCAAGGGTAGTTCAAGCTCATTTGTTCATGGTAATGGATATGTTGGGTATCAAAGCATAGATGGTAACCATGGTAGTTCTGGTCTGGTTTTAAGCTCTTTATTTAAAAATCGATACAGGATACAAAATTCATTTTTAGAATTTAGTAAATCTGAATTATTTTTTGTTAACCCAACATCTAAAAAAATAAATTTTTCAATAGGTGTCTCCAAATATAGCATGGAAAAGGGAGGTTCGATTTTAATTGACGTGACTGGTAAAGACAATATTTCAATATTATCGAGGTGTTTATTCTTAAGACCTATTATATTTAATTATAAAGACAAATTTTTTGACGTTTATCATGCATAAAATACAAATGTAGTTACTAATGACCTTGTAAAATAAGATTACTTATCTTTTTACATGTTAGAGTTAATGAATATCCCAAATAAAAGACTTATAGAAGTATTTAATAAGCAATCTACAGATTATTATAAAGCTGGTGAAAATAAAGATCAAAAAAGTGAGCACTGGAAGTCACGATATAGGCTTAAAAAATTTACAATAGAAAATATAATTAATTTTCGGTCGAATGACCTGAGTGAAGGGCTTGATGATTCTGCTACAGAAGTTGCAGGTGAATTTCCCTTTAGAGTTTATGCGGAGGTTGTAAATGAAACATCTGAGGAATATGTTTTATCAAATCTTCCGAAAAAAAATATTGGAAACAGTAAAGCGTTCATAAAATATAAAAATACTTTCTTAGATTATAATAAGTTAATTCATATACATTGGTTTAACGATATTGAAAAAAATGTATTAAATAATAATCAAATATTAAATTTTTGTGAGATTGGGGGAGGTTTTGGAAGTTTTGCTGAACTTTTTATAAGGAATTATAATTTAAAATTTTTATCAATAGACTTGCCAGAGGCAAACGTAATGTCGTCTTATTACTTAAAAGAAAATTTTCCCGATAAAAATTTTTATTTATATGATGACTATAAAAAAAATAACTATCTATCTTATGAAGATTTTTTAGCTAATGATATTATCATTTTGCCACCTAATCTGGATATTGATCCCAAAATTAAAATTGATTTATTTATCAATTCCAGATCAATGATGGAAATGAATTTTAAAATAATTAAGTCTTATTTTGGCTTTATACAAAAACATGTTGGTGAGGATGGTTTTTTTCTTAATATAAATAGATATGAAAAAACCTCTGTAGGCGAAAAGATTAGAATTTCAGAATACCCTTATGATGAAAATTGGAGGGTAATTAAATCTAAACCATCATTTGAACAAAACTGGGTTTGCTTTTTGTTGACTAAAAGAAGTGTTAATCAGCAAGAGAAAAATATCAAAGATGAGCTTAAAAAAATTAAACAAATTGAAAATTTGTATTATGGTAAATACATTGATAATAACCCAAGTTTAATTAAAAACCGATTAAGAAAATCATTAAAACTGATATTTGGAAAAAAATTTTTAAACTTTCTAGGGAGTTTTCTAATTTCAATTGGTAATATAATTAAAAGACTTACTTAAAGCCATAGTAACTTTATTGTATGATTTTTTTACTTATGAAATTTTCCTCTCTACCAAGAATAATTAAAAGCTTAATTATGGTAATTGGTGATTCAATAATAGTTATTACTGTTTTGTTCATTGCATTTTATTTGAGGCTAGGTTTTTTTTCTTGGCCCCAAAATGGTCAGCTTATTGCTATTTTCGGCTCTCCTTTCCTTGCTATTCCTATTTTTTATACTTTTGGACTTTATAGGTCTGTAGTTCGATATATTGGTGCTAAGGCATTATTTACTATTATTCAAGCTGTTTCACTATATGCGGTTATTTGGGGGCTTATAGATTATATGGTCGTCTCTATAGAGGGAATTCCAAGATCTGTTATATTAATCAATTGGATGTTAGCAATAATTGCAATTGGATCATCTAGAATAATTGCAAAATGGTTGCTTTCACATGAGATTTTAGCAGGTAAATTCAGCAAAAAAAATATTGTTATCTATGGTGCGGGTTCAGCTGGATCGCAGCTTTCCCAGTTACTAAAATCATCTAATGAGTTTCGCCATGTTGCCTACTTTGATGATGATTTATCTCTCAAAGGTAGTTTTATTAATAATATTCCAGTACTGCAACTTAAGGATTTTCCTGCCCTAAATACCAAATATAGTATTAGTGAAGTATTTTTGGCACTTCCATCTATATCAAGAAAACAGCGTAATATAGTATTTGAAAATTTAGCCAAATTTTCAATAAATGTTAGAAGTTTGCCGACAATTTCTGACATTGCTGGCGGCAGAGTAAAGGTTGATGATTTACTTCAAATTGAAATTAGTGACCTACTCGGTCGGGTTGTAGCTGAACCAACTATTGAATTACTTAAAGTTAAAAATACAGATAAAGTTGTTTTAATTACTGGTGCAGGCGGCTCTATCGGCTCAGAGTTAGCTAGACAGATAATAAAATTAAAGCCAAAAAAGTTAATTCTTTTTGATCACAGTGAATATGCTCTATATAAGATTCATCAGGAATTAATAAAATATAGTGATTTAAACGTCATTCTTGTTCCAGTTCTTGGCTCTGTAAGATCAAAGGAAAGATTAAATAAAATTTTTAAATTCTATAGAGTTCAAACTATTTATCATGCAGCGGCTTATAAGCATGTTCCTTTGGTAGAATTCAATCAATCTGAAGGGGTTCTTAATAACGCCATTGGTACTCTGATAGCTTCTGAGGCGGCAATTGCTTCTAATGTAGAAACTTTTGTCTTAATTTCAACTGATAAGGCAGTTAGACCCACAAATACAATGGGTGCAGCTAAAAGGTGTTCTGAATTAGTGTTGCAAGCTCTATCAAAGGAAAATCATGATACTTGTTTTACCATGGTTAGGTTTGGCAATGTTTTGGATTCAAGTGGGTCAGTGATCCCATTATTCAAAGAACAAATAAAGCAAGGCGGTCCAGTAACAGTAACTGACATAAATATAGTTCGTTACTTTATGACTATTACAGAGGCTGTAGAATTAGTAATTCAGTCTGGAGCCATGGCTAATGGGGGGGAAGTGTTTGTACTTGACATGGGAGAGCCCGTAAAAATTTATGATCTAGCTAAAAAAATGATTCAATTAAGTGGTTTAAAAGTACTTGATAGCGCTAATCCTGATGGAGATATTGAAGTTAAATTTACTGGATTAAGGCCTGGTGAAAAACTCTATGAAGAATTATTGCTTGATGGAAATATTAAGAAAACCAAAAATAAGCTGATTATGCGAATAGAAGAATCAATGATTGAGTGGTCAGATCTCGAACCACTTTTAAAGCAGCTTGAAGAGGCCTGTTTAAGCAATAAAAATCCTAATGAAATTCGTCAAATGCTTATAACTTTGGTCCCTGGATTTAAGCCACAGTCTCAAATTGTAGATTTTGAGACTGAGATTAAGAAATAAAGGTTTTTTTAATTTAGATAGCCTTAATGCCTGCTTTTTTTGCAAAATGATTTGTCGCTGAAACATAACCATCAATACTTCCACAGTCAAAACGTCTACCTTTAAACTTATAAGCAATTACATTGCCTTTAAGGGCTTGAACAAGCAAAGCATCTGTTATTTGAATTTCTTGGCTTTTATCTGGCTTTATATTTTTTAAGATACTAAAAATATCTGGAGTTAGAATATAGCGCCCAATAATTGCCAAATTGCTTGGAGCATTTTCTATTTCTGGCTTTTCAATCATATTATTAACGCGATATGTATCATCATCAATTAGCTCGCCAGTTATAATTCCATATTTATTGGTCTCAGTCATTGGAATTTCTTGAATTGCTACTATTGAACACTGATATTTGTTATACACCTTGATCATTTGAGTAAGAACTCCTTCTTCTATACAATCACACAAATCATCTGCCAATAATACAGCAAAGGGCTCATTGTTTACTAAAGGCTGACCAGTGAGAATTGCATGGCCTAAGCCAAGCATTTTTTTTTGGCGCACATATGTAAAGCTAGCTTGTTCTATTAAACTTTTAATTTCTTTTAGATAGTGTTCTTTATTTGTCCCACTAAGTTGTGACTCAAGCTCGAATGAATAATCAAAATGATCTTCAATTGATCTTTTGCCTCTGCCAGTAACAATCGCCATATTGGATATTCCAGCTGATAAAGCCTCTTCAACTCCATATTGAAGTAGTGGCTTTGTAAGAATTGGGAGCATTTCTTTTGGGACAGCTTTAGTGGCAGGAAGAAAGCGAGTCCCGTAACCTGCTGCTGGAAAGAGGCATTTTTTAATCAACAAAATAATTTTTGAACATTAAATTAAGTTAACAATAATTTTATACTAGAAACTATGACTTGATATATCTAGCTATAAATTAAGATTTTAATGACTATTTAAAATTGAAGAGCTTTGCATTATTATTGAAACCAATCAGCGATTGTAATACTTTTTGTCACCTGGTAAAAACATAGTTAAATGTTTTAATTAATTTACTATCTTTATCAAATAGCTCTTCATTATGTTTTTTATGGAGGATTAAAAAGTTATTTTTTTTCATAAGGTATAAAACTTTCTCATATTGTTCTATAAAATTTTCATTTATTTCTATAGAAATACTTTTAATCCTTTTATGGTGTAAAAATTCACTTGCACCTTCTAAAATTAAATGCTCTATTCCATCGACATCAATCTTAATATGATCAGGAATTTCTAAGATATTATTCTTTAAAAAATAATTAATAGTAGTTCCAATTAATTGATAGTTCATAGTTGATTTAAATTCTTTTCCTTCAAAATCCCAAGACTCACCAAATGAGTTAAGAGCTCCACCCTCAATAAATTGACCTTCTTTCATCATAAGGAATTCATTTTCTTTATTAGTAAGAGGAATTGGGATAATTTGAATATTTTTTTCCAAATTATTTATTGATATATTTCGACTTAGTACCCTGAGATTTGAGGTTGATGGTTCAAATGCAATTGTCTTTGAGTTTGTATTTTTTAATGCACTATAAATGGAATAAAGGCCAATATTTGCCCCAATATCCCAAAAAATTAATCCATCTTGATTATTAAAACTATCAATCCAGTCAAGAGTTTCTGGCTCTTTTGTAAAGAATGAATCCACTCTCCAGCTTGTGAGTTGATTTGGCACAAAAAATTTTACTTCTTTATTTAATACTTTTAGCGTTTTATAGG
>Ga0209482_1000849_pt1 | contig 24189 bp, 39 predicted proteins | sample CoawatmetaG10DNA_FD_187512 | JGI IMG/M metagenome (GOLD analysis project Ga0209482, IMG submission 187512) | Marine microbial communities from the West Antarctic Peninsula - Coastal water metaG104-DNA (SPAdes) (version 2) | ecosystem: Environmental > Aquatic > Marine > Coastal ...
TTAGAACCATCTTTATCAGCCATATCCAAAACAGATACTTCATTATAATCTGAAATTAAACCAGTTCCAAAAAATAAATTATCTTTTATACTTGCAATCATCATATTTGATGGCAATCCATTTACTGCAACAACTTTAATACCATCAAACATCGTTACATTGATATCTTGATTGTTACCTTCTAAACTTCCTCCAACTAACGCTAATGATCTCTTATATGCTCTAAATACGTTATTTGCAACGTAAACATAAAGACCTTCATTTTGCAACAATTGTTCTGGAATTGCATCGATAACAAGTCCTAAATTTGCAACTACATTCGCAGGTGTTACTGCTTCTCCAGCAATCTTTTTTGCTCCAGTATGTGCAGAATCAGCACTTAATAAAGTAGTAAAACCATCAAACGCACCAGCACCAGCAGTTCCACTCCATATATCAAGTTCAGTTTTAGCTGCAACCTTTTCAGATATTTTTCCAATAAAGTAATCAGAAAATTTCTTTGGTAAGTTTTGATTTAAAGCACTATATCCCATTGACTCAGCTTCCCAATCAGATTGAAATGGAGTTTTACATAATTCCAAATTTACTTGTAATTCTTTTGGTTGTATAATTCTTTCAGTTAAGGTAACTGTAGAAGTATCAGAAAAATCACAAGAAGCATCAGCAGTAATCGCAGAAATTTCTAATCTTTTTAAAACTTCTTTAAATTTAATGTTTGGTTTAACCTCGATTAATCCATTTGCAATTGTGTTTCCGCTAAGAATCATCGCTGAGACATATTTAGAAGCGAAATTCCCGGCGTAAGTAGTTGTAATATTAGTAGTAGTAGCCATTTTTTATTTATTTATTATGTTAAAAATTCTGTTTTGTAATGTGTTTTTTGCCTTTTGAGCATAAAGAGTTAATTCTTTTTTATCCGTTAAATTTTCTGGGTTGTGTGATATTCCTTCAACTTCTGATAATTCAACTTTTTCCTCTACTTTAGAAAGTTTTAGTTCGTTGATCTCATTTCTTAGTTTTTCAATTTCAGAAAAGAATGTCTCTTCGCTAATTGACTTTACAACTTTTTTAGGTGTTGCTTGTTCTTTTGCTAATTCTTCTTCTTCAACTGGTGCTTCTTCTTCAACTGGTGCTTCTTCTTCTTCTTCTGCTCCAGCTTCTTTGATTTCTCCAATTACTCCTTCTTCTAAAACTACGATAGTAGAGCCATCTTCTGCTTGATATTCTCCAACTGGTACTGCAACTCTTTCTTCGTCTGCAACAACAAAGATTTCTGCACCCACTTCAAATACTTCCGCTTCTAAGACTGCACCATTATCAAGTTTCATTGTTTCAAACTTTACTTCAATACCAAGTAAGGTTTTCACTTTGTTTAATGTTTGGTTTGTGTTCATATATTTAGTTTAATTATATTTTAGATTGAACGTAGTTTGTCATATATAAAAACTAATTCATCAAAATCATTTTTTATACTACTTAGTAATCTTTGTGCTATTTTAGCGTTATCAGCATCACCCATACCATTATAACCTGAAACTGCAGATTTTACATCATCCTGTAGGTCTCCTGTTTTACTTATTGCTGATTTTAAATTAGTAACTAATTTTTGTATACCTGATAAGTATATTCCTACATCTGCTTTTCCTAAAGACTTATATCTCGATTCAAGTTTATCTACTAACCCAAACTCAACCTTTTGCGTTGCTAACTCAACTTTATCTACTTCTGCAATTTTCTTAAAAACTCTTTCTCGTATGCTCATATTTATATAATAAAATTTAATTACTATTTTGTATTTTCAAATTAAAATTTATTCTTCTGCCTTGTGAATACTACCTATTCCTTGCTTCCAATAATCTGGTGTATCACAATCTTTATTATTTTTACATTCAATAGAGTACGTATTTTTGCACTTACAATAGACTGCTCTACTCATTCGATAATAGTTTTTTAAGTTCGTTTATTAGTTTATCATCTGCTGATAAGTTTTCTTCTATTTCTTCTTTTGGTCTTTCTAATTTGTCTGCAAAATATCCTTCAATACTGAACCCCTTTACCTTGCCTGTTTTTACATAGTCATTCCAAACTTCATCGTTTTCAACTTTAACAGAACCCATCCAAGTTCCAACTGGAACATCTAAATCATATAATGCAGTCTTATCTTTTTCTTTATCCTCTACGATCCAAGATTCAACCAATGTTAAACCACTTAATTTGCCATCGTGTTCTAAAGTAGAATTAGATTGGTTGCCATTTTGTAAATACATTTGAGATGCTTTTAAAACGGTATCAGCAGAAAAGAATACATAATACTCATCTTCTCCGTTTCTTCTGTAAATTGGTTTCTTTGGGATTAATAACGCCCCCATTAACAAACGTTTTTCTTTGCTTATTTCAGCAAGTTTTATCTCTTGATTATTAAGTGCTATAAAATCTGATTCAATAGCTGGATTTTCTACAACTGAAATTGCTTCAACTCCAATTGCTTCATCATCATCTAAAATTAGTTCGATTATGTTCATAATTATATAATGCTTTTTTTGTTAGTTTTTATATTTTATAATGAAGCACCTTCAATAATATTTCTATCCATTGATTGTGCAGTTGTAACATCATCTGAAACCACGTAAGCTCTAGTAGGTTGTTGTGATTGTCCTCCAATTGCATCTGCTAATTGATTTGTATTACTAGCTCCTACAACGTTAAATGCTGGAGGTAAAGTTGGAATACTTGGTATGCTTGGTGTTGGTATGCTTGGAGCTGATGCACTCGCACCTCCAGCTTTTGCTTTTGTTTTTGAAACCGCAGATTTAACAGATTTTACAATTCCAATACCTTGTGCAATAGCACCCGCAATAGTTATAAGGTTTTGCGGAAAACCAATTTTAGAACTTTCTGCAACATTTTGAGCAGTAGAAACACCAGCAGAACCGACTGCCTCTATTCCTTTAAAAGTAATTCGCTTTATATCCATTAAAGTTTCCTGTAATGCAAGTGCTTGTTTTACTATTAACAACGCTTTACCAATACCAGATTCAGCATCCGCAAATTGTGATATTGCATCAACTACCATAGCTTTATCTTTTATCTTTTGTTTAGATAACTCTCTTTCCGCTTGTGCAATTTCTGTATCTCTTGTAATATTTGTTTGCCTTGATTGCTCTAAAAATTCATCAAGAGCAATTTGTGCATCAACTTTTGCTTGTGTTCCAGCGTTTGCGTTTTCAAGTATGGCTTCAAGTCTTAAAGATTCTTGTTCTTTTTCTAATTCATCAATCTCTCTTAATTTTTCTAATCTTAAAAGTTCATCTTCTATTAGTTCTGCATTAAATCTTTTTCTTTCAATACTTAAATTAGATTCACTTTCTGCTTTAGTGTTTGTTAATTCTATCTGTTCTCTACTTAGTGCTAGATCATTTGACTTTTGCTCTGACCTTAAACCTTCAATTTGTGCCTCTACTCCTGCGAGTTCTTTTAGTGCCTCTATTTGTGCAACTTTAAATTCTATATTTTCAGAATCTTTTTTAAGGTTTGCATTTGCAATTGCTAATTGTTTCTTCGCTTGTGAAAGCATTGCTTGTTCAGCATTGTTTACTGCAATTAATAATTCATCATTTGCCTTCTTACGTTCCGCTAAAGTGTTTCTTTCTTCATCTCTTATTTGCCTTAACTTCTCTGCTTGTCTATCAAACTTTTCAAACAATAAGCCTTGCATTGCTCCCGCTATTTCAGCAGACTTTTGTAATTCTGTATTCGCTTTTGCAGTTTTTATAGCAGTACTTATACTAATCTTACCAACTTCTTCAACTACACCTTTAGCTATGTTTGTAGTTTCAGTTATTGCTTCTCCAAAATTATCCACAATACTTTTACCAGCTCCAACAAACTCATTTGAAACTTCAACAATAGCACCTTTTGTTTCTAAAATATCTAATGTTAAATTTTTAATTGTTTGTGGATTTTTATCTCCTAAAAAACTTTTTTCCCAACCTAATTGTGCCTCTTGAATGGCTAATTTAATTGCATAGAAACTTAACTTTAAAGGAGTAATTGCAACGGTTAAAAGTCCACTCATTACTTTACCAAGTGCATCAAAGTTTTCTGAACTCTTTGCAACTGATTTATAAACATTTGTAAAAGCAGTTACCATTTGACCAACTACAATAGAAGCAGTTTCAAAAGCAACGCTAAAAAAATCAACCGCCTTTTGGTTTTGTTCGAACAAATCTTTTAACGTTCCTAAAGCACTAATAATTAAACCAAGTCCAATTGCCTTTAATCCTGTACCGACTGCTTTTACTCCTTTCGCAACTCCTTTAGAAGCAGATTCAACACCCTTTAAGGAATTTGTTGTTGCCTTGTTAGAATCAGAAACTTCTTTTCCTAATTCTTCAACACTCTTTGCAACTCCATCAATACCTTTTAATGCTTTGTCTGTTTTAGCTTCTAACTCAACTATTATTTTTTCCATTGTAATTCCTGTTTTTGTCTTGTAAATACTTCTTTAAAACTATCTGGAAACTTATTTTTTCCTTTGGCTAATTGAACAATGTCTGCTTTACAATCTGTATTTTTTAATAAATCTAATATCTCTTTTATCATAGGTCGTTTAATAATTCTATTTCAGATTTTCCGTTTTTAAAATTTGTTTTAATAGAATTTATTTTATACTGTTGATTGTTTATAATAAATCTATCTGATAAATTATAATTTAATAATATTCTCATAGGTAAATACGCAGTTACTTTTGTTATTCTGTTTGACTCTTTAAAAACATCTGCTATATAATTACTGTGATAATCTTGGAATAAAGTATTAGGATTTGAAAGACCAGTCCACTCATCAACTTCTGCATCAAAATTAATTGAAGGTTGATTTGCAAATAATGCAACATTCATATTAGAATTAGAAGGAGCAATGTAAGTTGAAATGGATTTTTTATTTATCGATACATTGTTTATATCAACTGAATCAATAAACGAAATAGTTGCAGTTTTTAAATTGGTATAAAATATAACTGGTTTACCTATAAAACTTTCTTTGTTATCATCTACCGACCAACCCCATTGAATATTAGTTGGAGGATTTGGGTTTTCCACATCTATAATTCTTTCAAACTTAAAGTGTTCAAAAGATGATGAGTAATCATAAATATCTCCAGAAAATTCTATACCAGTATTTCCTTGGTTGTATTCTATTTGTCCCCACTCTTGGTTAAATAATTGTTCGTGTTGTTTTGCTAAAAAAGTTCCTAACCCTTTATAGCCAAAATTAATTCGTCTAAATGGTAAAGCTACATTTGATTGGCTTTTAGAAACATCTAAATATTTTGTAATGTCATAACTATTTCCAGAACTATAAAATTCATCTAAGGTTTTAACAACTACAATATCATTCTCTAAATAAGCAACTAAATTAAACATCTTAAAAATTTCTGTTAGAAAACTTAAAACACCCATTTTAGGTAACTGTTGCGTAATTACTAAGCCAAACTCTGTTGTTTTTATAAAATTTGAAAGAATATAAAGAGTTGCTCCAAAAAATGCATTATTATTTCTCCAAGTAATGCTAGTGAAATTTATAGATTTTGTAGATGTTATTTCAATGTAATATTGTGCATTTAATGAATTAGTACTTGGTAATTGAAAAAATCCTTGTCCATTAATAGAACCAGAACTATGAATAAGTGCTGCTGGTAAAGATGGATTTGGATAATTCGTTTCAATTACAAAAACTTGGAAACTATAAGTTTCTGCGGAAGTTGTTTCAAGAGTAACACTATTTGTATCGGCAGCAACGGTTCCCCTACCATATAAATTATTTATCATAAATGATCCACCTCCAGTTCCAGAAACGTCTGCCCAACCCTCCGGTATTTCTGTTGTGTTTAATTCTTGACCTCCATTTGTAGCCTGTCCTTTAATTCTATGCAACCACATAGACAAATCATTAAAAGCATTGTTACCAGAATTATTAAAAAAGTCATTACTAAATGTTATACCATAACCTCCCTCTGAAATTGGTCTTTGAATAGCATCGATTATAATCTGTAATCTTAAAGAATACTTTAATTCATTCCATTTTACTCCTTGTTTTTCAGATGAAGTACTATAATAAAGATTTCCGCTATCTGCTAAATTTTGTGATGTGTTATAATACAACCTTTGCGTGTGTGTTACTAAAGGTACTTGTATAGGCTTTGAATATGTAACCCCACCGATTGTTTTATTTCGTTCATTAGTTAAGTAATCTTCTACATTTAGTTCATTGTAACTTATACTGTCTCCGTTCTCTTTTGTATTAAAATTATTTAACCATCTAAGGTCTGTAAGTTGGTCATCTCCAATCAAATTTTTAAGAGATAAAGTATTCCCAAAGAATGTAATTCTATATGTATGTGGATTGTTGTCTACTAAGTCAACACCTTCTAATTTTATAAATCCTTCTCGCCATGTTAGCGAATTTAATTCTATTATAGCAGAAGTTCTTATTCTAGCATCATACCCATTTACAATACTATAATTATAGTAATGCTTAAAAACTTTATTATTCTCTTTATCTGCTGGAACGCTAAAGCTTCTAGAAAATTGAGTAAACACTTTTGAAACATCTTTTACATTTTTTATGGTATCTGTAACCGTTACACTTTCATCTTTAAAAAGAGTTACTCTTTGCCCTTCTATGTATAATTCTATATTTTGCATTTATCGTATATTATTAATTACGTTAAATGAATTATCAAAGTCTATTGTATATTCTACAAGTTTATCATTTAATGAAGTCTTATAAGTAATGTTACTTGTTTTTACATTTATAGGTAACACTTGTACATCTGTATCAGTAACATTTGTAATCCAAACCTTTTCTGATAGCATCAGTTGTTTAAATACTTCATTGTATTCTTCACTTAAATAACCACTACTTAAAGAAATGCTTTCATTACCTACAACATTAAATTCTCTATTAACATGGCTGCTTATACTGTATGAATCATATTGATTTCTTGTATTAGCTTTATAAGATTCCTTTTTAACAGTCATCTTTTCAACTGATTTTTTAAAGAAAAACATATCTTGCAACACTCCAAACTTACTTATAAAAGTTACTTTCTTTGGTTCGTATTTACCTTCATCTAATGTGATAACCTTTATGGTTTCAATACCATTTGAATCTGATACTCTTATTGTATCAACTTCGCCAATCTGAAATTCACATAAAAAATCTTGTAAACATTTACTATCTTCAAAAATTGCGTTATTTTTTAAAACCCTACTTTTAAAAGAATCATAATTGCCTGTAATACCATCAATAGAAATGTATTTTATTTGCGTAGAACTTTCAGTAGTACTTGATAGTGTTTGTGATGATACTATTTTACCATCTTTTATGAATATTACGGTTGGATTGTTAAGCGTGTGTATTGGTATTCTAAAAACATTATCTGCTAAAACAAACATTTCTCTATTACTCATTAGTAAAGATTTGTTTGCTATGTTAAAAGATTCGTTTTCTTGAAAATAAGAGTAACTATCTAAAGCAGATTCTATACTTGAATTAATAGTGGTTATTAATACATTAGAAGAATTATAAACCTTTATTGTTGACTTATACCAAACTGATTGTCCGTTATAATTTCCATCAAATATTGTATCTATATAATCTCTTATAAGTTCTGAAACCTCATAACTTACCAAAGTACTTCCGCTTATTGCATATTTCTTTAAACTGTATTTAGGTGTTGTGGTTGCGGTGTTAGAACCCTCCCAGATATAAATATCTAAAGTAGTGTAAGATGTATTTGCTATTGAAGTACTTACGTATCTTGGACTTCGTGTATTAATTGCCATTCCTTATACTGTTTTTTATTAATGCTTCAACATCTAATCTAAATGCTTTCACAATGTCTTTATCTAAATTATTAAACGCTTTCTTAAATGGTTTGGTAAAGAACATACTTGCTTTTACTCCTTTCTCAAATACACTTCTTGCAATCATAAACTGCAATGATTTTCTACTTATAAATTGTCCTTTCTTATCTCTTATCCCTTTGAGTCCTTTTCTTACAATCCATTTATCAAACGCTTTTGGAGGTGGCATACCTTTTAAACCATTCTTTCCCCCTTTGGATTTATAACTAAAAGGAGTGTCTTTATTTTCTACGTAATTAGATTTAGTTCCTTTTACTCCTTTATCTTGAAACACTCCGTACTCCTCCATTAAGAAAGTTAATTCAAAGCTATTTTTACTAACCTTTACATTTGAATCTAAACTGTTATAGAGTTCTTTAGAACTGTTCTTTTTGCCTTTGGTTAAGTTAGTTCTTGACTGCTGAATCACATACTTTGCAAATCTGTTTAGCTCCTCTTGTACATTCTTTAACATATTGAAATATCATTTGGTACTATCACATCAAAAGATAATGCCCATCCAGCCATCTCATTCTCAAACCTATCATAGAAAGGCTCAAAACTTGGAGATCCATCTAACTGATATAAGTCTTGATGTAACGTGCCACCCCTTAAAACTTGCACCAACTTATTTAATACTGCTAATTGTGTGTTAAGAATATCTTGTTCGTTGTTATTCCCTATGAATATATCTATTACTTCTTCTTTTGAAACGTTTACCACATCCATTGCTAAAACAGATAAACTAAAACGTAAAATATTATCTTCGTTACCTACATTGCTAACTATGATGTGAGATAAAGGAAACATTGTTTGCTTATATGAATCTATTCTTGTGATGTCTCCTGTTGTAACATTTTTCACATTTACATCAGCCAACAGTTGGTCTTTTATTACTTGTGTAACTTGATAAAATCCTTTCATTTTAAAACTTACTTTTTATTTGTTGTGCTTCTATCTCCGCCTTCTCTTTCATAAATGATAGCATAGTAAAGCATTGATGTATATTTAATTTAGTGATATCTTCAAATCGTTCAATACACCCGTTAGCGAGAGCATAAATTGAGGTATACCATCCATATCGCTGATTGAAGTGAGCTGACTTTGAATACCCTCCATCTCCTGTGGATTGTTGGAATAAAGAACTATATGCTTCGATAACTCTATCCCTAAATTGTAGAAAAAAAAAACTGAACCGATTGCAGCACCTAAAGGCATATCTTTCATTGCCTCTGGATTCTTTACATCATACTCTTCAATGTTATATTTACCTAACTTACTTGTTTTGATTGGTCTGTATAATACATTCATTGCTAGGTGCATCTGTTCCCAACTTGAAACATTGTTATCCAAATCAATGTACTCTCCTAAAGACATTTCATCTAAGTCTGGAATAAAACCATACTCTATTCCGTTCATTTGAAAACGTTCTGTATGTTTAGGTGTTTGATTAATTAGTTCACTTAAAATATCTACAATAGCAGAGGCACTAGACATCTTTAATTTGTAGCTATCAGATAAAGGAATACCGCAAAAGATTTCAATCATCTTTGCATCTAAAAAATTACCATCAGAATTGTTTTCAGCTATCTTTAAATATTTTTGATACTGTCCTAATGTTACTTCGTTAAGTGATGTTGGTACGTTTATTTCTATCTTCATAAATCATTTGATTTTCCCTTAGTTGTATAATGAGAAAAACAAGTTATTTTATGAAATAAGCCTTACAATTTTCATAAGCCTTTGTAAGAAGTAAGTAATGGTTGGGTTTTGAAGGTTTGGCAATTCTAATTTGTTTGCCTGTTCTGTGATGAATGAAGCACTCTACTACTGCTATCATTTCTCTATTATCCATTACCTAATAAAGTATTTACCAGCGTTAGGACTTTTTAACTGAGAAGAAATTGCATAACGTGCTGCATCAATACAATGATTAAAAGCATCAATAGGTTTGTTGATAGTATTCCCTTCTCTGTCTTTCATCCAAGTATAAGACTGTAACTCTTTTATAAGGTTCTTACTTCTACTTGTTACAAAGATTTTGTTTTGATTGATTAGGTTAATACCATACACAATTGAGTCTTTTCCTTTTGTACAGGGTAGTATTTTATGTCTGTATGTTCTTAGTTCAGCAATTGATTTAGGTTCTGCACTATCAGCATATATTACACCCTCTATATTGTTTGAAGTTAATAGATTTGAGATGTCTATGTTTAGGAGTTTCTTTTGATAGATTACTTCATCGAAGATATACCCATCGTTATATTTATACAAACCTATCAAAGTTGTTGGATCGTTACTATATCCAAAGTCCATTCCGTAACATAGTAACCTTGCTTCTTCTGGAAGTTCTTTTATCTCTTTCCAATCTGTAATACAAACACCATCTAAAGAACCTATCTGACCAAGACCATATACTTGCCACCAGTTACTCCAATAGGTAGAGTCTTTTGCTTTATCTCTAGCAGCTTCTATATCTTGAACTATTGTATCTGGTAATGCTTCATTGTCTAAATAGGTAAGTGTTATAAAGTCTGCATCTGATTTTCCAGCTACTTCTTTATGTGCCCAGAAGTTTGCAGTTGGGTTGAAGTCAATCCATATATCTCCAGAAGTTCTTATTGATAATTGGTTGTATGCTTCAAAGGGTACATTGTTTGCTTCATTCACATACAATACATTCCTTCTAGCTCCTCTTAATTTGTCTGGTTGTTCTACTGAGAAGAACTCAATATAAGAACCATTGGTAAAAGTATAAGTTAAAGATGATCTATTCCATTGGCTATCTTTAAACCTATTGGTTAGCATCATAATCTTTAAGAAGTCTCTAATACATCCCCTTCTTAAATGTGGTATAGACTCAGATACTACACTTGTTTCTAGCATAGGAGTTCTTATACATCTATCTATTAATATAGGGAGTATCCCAAATGTTTTTCCCGCCGATGTTCCTCCTTGGATGACTTTTTTTCGCTTTTTTAAAGCATGAAGTTTTCTAATTGCAGTTGTTGTTTGAAACATCTACAAATCAAATAAAGGTTGCTCTGCGTTAATAGTTATATCTTTTGTCTCTTTTGGTTTACCAGCATAATAGTTATAGAACATTTGAACATATTTAAAGTCTCCATCTTCTACTCCTTTCTCTAATGCTTTAAATGCTTTTGGTTCTAACGGAGATAATCTTTCAATCATCTTTACTTCCTCTGATTTAGATGGCCTTCCTCCCTTATTTCCTACCGTTCCTTTGTTCTTTTCTCTCTTGTCCATAATCAGTTTAAATCAGTTAACTAATTATATAATAAGAAAAGCCATAGATTTTATTTTATTTCTTCCTTTTTTTCTTCAACGGTCATATTAATAGCAGTAACAATTGCTTCGATTTCTAATGCTAATTTGTAACACATCTTTTCTAGTAGTGCTATTCTTTCATTTACTGTGTATTTCTTTTGCTTCATATTTATTTTATTTTAATCCTTAACTCAGATTCAGTAACACTAAAGAAGAATACACCTATTTATTTAAACTCTTTATTGTTGTGCCTTCTCTCTAAGCTAAGGATTTGTTAATTCTTTTTTTAATTTCTCTATGTATAATGTAGCATCCATCAACTCTTCTTGCAGATGTTGTAGCCATTCTAAGGAACTTAAATCGTTCCTATCCATTGTCTTATTATACTTCTTTATTCCTACATCTGAACGTTCTTTAAACGAGCTTATAACATCTTCAACTATTGTATCTTTCATATCAATTTATCATCTAATTGAAAAATCCATTGTCTTAATCTACTTTTATTACAAGTGCAAATCTCTTCGTACTTGTGATTGAAATATTTTGCATGAAGTCTGCACATTATTTTAAAATCTTCATTACTCATTTTAGATGTAATTCTTTCTTTTACACCATTCCAAATCAGTTTATCTTCTACCATAATTCAATATCGTTTAGAGATTCTCGCCTTTCATCACAATTACAATCTGGAGACATCTTTTTCCATACCCATTTTATACCTGTGTATCTTGTTATTAATTCAATTAAGTTTCCTAGTTTCATATCTATTAAATTAAAAGTGATGTAGCCATACTCTATAACTTGCGACGGTATTAAAAGTCAGCTACACCTACTTTATTTTACTTTCTCTTTTAATGCTTTCTTTACCTTTCCTTTCTAAATGTATTGTACAAAGAATGGTATGTGATGTTTGTTTTGTTTGATAACTCTGTGATTGAGTATTCATCTTGAATAAGGTTGTACACCTTTTTATCATACCAATGCATTTTATTTAGTGCTGATTCTACTTTGTCATTTTCTCCTTCATAGTCTATGTACTCTCCAGATGTTAAGTCTAAGCACAAATCAATAGAAGTTTTTGGTAGCTTCTTCTTCTTGTTTTCCAATTGCAAAAATGTTGTCTTTAAAGTTTTGTATATGTAATAATAGTTAACCTCATTATTGTAAGAAATATCTAATCCTTTGTTTAGCATCTTGCCAATGATTAAATACATTTCTCCTACAATATCCTCTGCTTCATATTTAGTACAACCAAATTTTAAGGTTGTATTAATCCATTTCTTGTGAGACTCATATACCTTCTCTAACATTACATCAATGCTTTATAAAGTTTGGAGTAACCTTCTTTTTGTGCCTCGATGCACGTATCATAAATGATAGCACCAGACTTTAACAGTTCCTTCTCTTTGTAGACATCACAAGTAACACCCTTGCGTGAGCGTATTAGTTCAATCTCATACCCTTTCTCTTCGCAGTAGTTTGTCATTGTAACAAAGTCTGGAAGTCCTAAACTATTCTCTTTCAATTGTTGCATCAAATCCTAATTTTTTAAGTTCTTTTATTCTATACTCTTGCAATTTGCTTACAGGAGTCTTAGCTCCTTTTACTTCGATGAATTTAACATCGTCTGGCTTCATAGCCACTAGGTCTGGTATTCCGTTCTTATTCGTCTTAATCAGCTTTAGCACATAGTAACCTTCTGCTTCAAGTTTCTTTATCAATTTACTTTGATAGGTTGCTTCGCTCATATTTTACTCATATTCTCCATCAATTTTTCAAAAGATTGTTTTGCGCGCCATTTTCTATTTGTTTCTTTCATTCTATCTATATTGGCTTTGTAATACTCTTTTGATCTCTCTTTTATAATTTCTTTATTAACTTCTCTATATTGTTTGTCATATTCTTTTATCTTCTCTTTATTATTTTTGTAATATTCTTTAGTTTTTTCTCTTATCTTCTCTTTATTAGCTTCGTTGTAATTTTTTCTCTTCTCTTTATTAGCTTCGTTGTAATTTTTTCTCTTCTCTTTTAGCTTCTCTTGATTAGCTGCGTAATATTGTTTGTTATATTCTCTTTTTTTATCTGCTTCGCTCATAATGCTTTGTTGTAAATGATTTCTTTTCTAATACTTTCTCGTATATCTTTTTCTCTATTCCTCCTTTAGAGAATATCCAGTACACATCGTTCTTCTGTCTTTCTTTGGTTGTTAGTCTATCTCTACTTTGCCAATAGCTGGTAGCACTAAAATCTATATTGAAGTAAACCAAATAGTCTGCCTTTGATAAACTAATCCCTTCCCTACCAGATACTATCTGGAGTGCTATGTTTTTATTAGTTGTGTTGAACTCCTCCAAGTCTGTTGTGAGGTTATCTCCGTACACTTTCTGCAATAGTTTTAACTCTTGCTTAAACTTATAGAAGATGCCTATTTTATTGTCTCTAAACCTTTCTTTTATAAAGACCGCTTTACTATCATCTATGGTAGTTGCAGCACCATCTTCTAGCTTTACAGTACCACTATAAATCTGTAAAACTTTCTGCATTAATTTAACTGGTGTATCTGCTAATATTATACCTCCGTTTGTTCCTTCATAAACTAAATCCTTCTCTAGCTTTTTAACAAGTGCATAGGTTGTAGGTTTCATCTCTACTTCTAATATGTGTTCGTTTACTTTAGATGTAAATCCAGCTTGTGATTGTGAGAAAGAGATGATGTGTTTAGATACTTTCTGGTTAATTAGATTCTCTTTAGCTTCTGCGTAGTTGTTGACATTGTAACCGTTAATCATTCTTTGTGTTACATTCACATAATATTTCGCCCACTTATAGAATGAATTCTCTGCAAATGGAGTAAACTCTGAGATCCAAAACTGATGAAAGATTTGAGAAAAACTCTCTGGTGTTGGTGTTCCTGTTAATAGGATGCAATACTTCTTACCTATGATTTGTTTGATGCGTTTAGTTCGCAGAGATGGTTTAGGAAATGCACCAAGTGAATGTGATTCATCAACAATTATTAGATCATAGTCTTTACCTTTTACCTTATGTACTGCTTCATAGTTCGTAACCTTTAATGAGTAGCTAGGGTTTAATAGTTTGTAGTCTGACTCAATAGAAGAGATTGCTTTCTTCTTAGTGATAAACAGAACAGAAGATATATCCATGTTATCTGATATCCCTAAAGAAGTAAGTGTTTTTCCTGTTCTTACCTCCATCGCTAACATAATAATGCGAAGCCTTGAAAGTCTTTTAGTACCTTCTTCTATGATTGATTGTTGGTAGTCTCTAAACTGCATCTTATTAAGTGCTTTGAACAATTAAACATTTATCATTGCTTTTCCATTCCCAGCTCTTTTTTAGCATACCTATTCTTTCGATAACCTCAGACCATTTATTTTCGGGTATGTCATGAACTAAACTAATAAGAGGAGACTCCAAATCCTTTTGAAGTTTTACATGTTCGTACTGTAATTTCTCATAGTTGTTTTGAAGATTTAGTGTTGTATTTATATTATCTTCTGATATTTCTTGTGAGAAATTAAAACATCCTTCTAGTTTTTGAAGTTGTTTATTGTGCTTCCTGTAAACAGGATAGTTTTTTACTGCATGAATTACAGTAGCGTGATTCATTGACTTTCCGTTGTCTTGGTAAAACTGAGCTATTCTGCTCCACCCCATATATAAATCCTCACGAAGCATATAACTAAGCAACGCTCTCATTTCTACATACCTTCTTTGGCTACTGTTTTTAAATATATCTAATCCACTTAATTTAATTACTGCTTTCGCTATTACGTCGGGTGTTGTCTCTATCATATCTTAAAATGGTATATCTTCTAATTTCTTCTTCTTTTGCTTTTACCAGATAATATTGTTAACTCAAAAATTTTATGGATAAGTTCAGTAGTTTTAGAACCACCCAAAGTATGTTCATCATAAAATAATTCATCAGAATAACAGTACATTAAAGCAAGTTTTGGCCAACCTTTATAAAAATCTAAAACTAAAAAATTAGTGTAATCATAGATACCTAAATAAGCGAACTTGTTTAGTATTTTTTGATTATGTATTGTACAACTCCCTTTCAGTATTTCATTATCTACATAACTATCATAACCACTCATATTAAATCTCATTTTTCTTCCATCTTTATTCAGATGATTTCTAATAAAAGAATGTATTTCTTCTGTTGTCATACTCTTTAAACTCTCTGCGTAATCTTTTTTTTGTATCATAGTTTTTTTGTGCTTAACTGCACCAGTATCTAATTTCTTCTAACTTATTTTTTACTGGATTTTTCATCCAGCTACTTCTGAACCATTCAATTTTGCAATGCTCTGCAACCTGTTTAATATGGTCTGTTCTTTCTTTGATCTGGACTTCGATTCGACCAATCTGGATTCGGAGTTTTCCAAGTCTGTAATCATTTTTAAATATGGTTTCGTTATTATTTGATATTTTTCTTTTAATGGATTTAATATCATTTCTAATCTTTGAACCTCTTTGTTTGCATTCTCGTATTTCATCTCTAATTCCTTCTTTTCTGCTTTCAATTTCACGAGTTCTACCTGTTCCTTTTGATTGCATTCCATCTTTAATTTCCTGTATTCTTTTTCTAAAGCTATTAATGTCTGGGGAGTATTTTTCTGCATAATCTTCGTACTCTCTATCCGCTTGTTCAATTTCTTTTTTAAATTCTTTAGACGACTCCTTAAATAATCTTCGTACTTCTTTAAGCCTTGGTTTGTTAGCTTCCAATGCTGTTGGTAAAACAAGGTGTTTACATTTGTTGTCATTTTTTATATCTATTTCTATTAATGGAACTTTGTTTATGGCTAATCTTTTAATATCTTCTTCATTCTTTTCGTTACTATATTTTATTTCAATAAACATTACAATATTATCTTGTTCATCATAGCAAGTTAAATCTGGTATCTTACCATTAATTCCTTTCTCTGGAACTACTTTTGCAAAGTGTATCTCTTGGTTAAAAACATCATCATAATATTTTAACTCTTTAACGATTTTCATTTTTGCGTTGTAGTGCTCTGGACTTTCTCCAGCAGAAACAAAAGCTAATTGATTTATTACACCTAGTTTAAGGGAATAGTGTTTAATTCTGTCACCTCCATCTCTTACATGAAACTCAACACCTTCAATTGAAAAGTATCTATTAGGTTTAAAAGCATCGTCTATATGAGTTAAAACTTTATCACTATCATAGAAATATTCATACTTTCTCATATCTTTAAAGATTTGATGTATTTATAGATAGTTTGCAGACTCACACCCAATTGCTCAGCTACCTCATTTTTATTTAATTTTGGATTTGCTTTGTAAAGAATTGTAAACTTTTCTCTATTACTTTTAGCATCATTATTTTTTAAGACTTTCTTTATTTCTGAATTTTCAATGCTATCAATCTTTATTTTTTTAGCCATTGCAATAAAGTACTTGCTCAATTTCTCAGCATTTAAAATACTTTCTTTAGATACTTTCTCAAAATTATATTTAGCTAATCCTATTCCGTTAAAAATGTGTATTAGTAAAGAGAATCTTGGTATGTAAGATTTCTGCTTAGGAAGCATACTCTTCATGTATTCGTTTTCATTTTCCGAGTTCTGGCTTTTAGTAATACCATTAAATATTCTTATCCATTCCTTTTTAGCCTCATCATCAAATGTTAAGATTACAGGTACAATTTTACCATGCTCATCCTTTTGTATTATTTCATTTTTAACCTTTTCAAAAAAGTAAACGATAGTATCATTGTACCATTGGATAGTATTATAATCCATTTCGTTATCATTATAGTTCTCAACCTTTAAGTCTGGGTATGAAAGCAACATCCTATCCATAAAACCATTATCTTTGTTTTCGTTGGTGTAGAAAGAATTAAAAATACCAGGCTGAATACCTCCTAGAATTGGTATTAAAGGACTTGCAACAAAAGAACCAGCTCTTGTCATTCTATTTAAGTTTACACTTTTACCACTCCATGAACTTAACCAAAACTCCAAATCAGAACCTGCTTTGTACTTATTCATATCTTTGAACCATCCAGCTAATTCATCCTTAAAAACTCCAACTGCATTGTCATTCTCTTGATGTAAATCAATCAATGCCTCAAGAGTGATATCGTTTGCTATAAACTGTTTTTTCAAAGGCTTTTCCATATCTGGGTAATCCTCTTTTTCTTTTTTTGTTAGGTTATCGTATAACTCCCACTTCTCGTACTTTTTAATGTAGTTTGATATCTCTTTATTATTTAGCTTCTCTAAAGGAAATATTGCTTTTGAAATGCTTGGAGTTTTACCAATACCAGCTTTACCAACTACTGCTATCCATAATGTCGCTATCTCTACCCATCCCTTTTTAACTTCTATTTTCATAGAGTTTCCAATGCTTAAAGACATTAACCACATTAAGCTGCACCCCATATAGTCAATAGACATATTTAAGGTATTAGCACATTCTATTATGTAGCTTTGGATTGGCTTTGTGAAAATATCGATAGGAAATTGCAAATCATTCTTAACAAGTAATATTTTCTCTTCTGGTTCTGTTTCTTTTAAAACTCGCCTAGATCCAAAACCTTTTTCGTATAAATCTAAAGTAGATGCAGCAAAATCTCCGTTGTGATTCTTATAAGTATAACAGGCAAAAGCAGACAATCCTTTTTCATGTGGATATATTGTACCTGTTGAATACATCATTAAAATATCATTATCTTTAAATACATAACCAGAATGTGCTGAGTCTGAGTTATGTCTTTTGATTATGTACTTCTTATCGTGGTTTGCAATGATTGTAAAATCATTTCCTATAACATCCCAAACATTGGTCTTATTATTAAAATCATCCCACACTTGAACATCACTATCTTTGTAAATATTTTGTACCTGTTTAGGAACTACTTTTATTTCTTTCTCTGGTTCTTGGTAATTGTAAGATTTACTAAATTGAACAAGTATTTCTCTATCGTCATCCGATATAAATTTCACATCAAAATATCCGTTTTTAGATACTTTATTATGTGGATAAGCAAATACATAACCAAACCTTCCACGAGTCTCAATAACAGCTTCTTTATGACCTTTTAGCTTAGCTAACTTTAGATTGGATTGTACCCTTTTAGACTTGTATAAAATATGATAGCCTTCGTTTTTTGTTTTATAAATAACAAACTTTTCTTCAAAGTCTAAAATGTTATCTTTTAAGAATCCTAAATATTCATTCCAGAAATCTATTTTTTCTTTAGCAGTTGAGAATACTTTTAAATCAATATCTATAACTTCTAAAAAATCAAACCCAGTAATTAATCCAATATTTTCTGTTGCTGGTATTTCTTGGTTGTTTTTCTTGAATGTTCCACCCTTGTAATTATATCTTCTTACAAATTCATCCTTAGATAATTTTTCTATTTGTTGAGGAGTCCAAGTAAAGTTTGGAACTTTAGATCTACCAACAGTTAGCAGACTGAAATAATCTAAATACTTTAATGCTTTTGCTGTTTCTGTCATTTTTAAACCTTTTTAAACTTTTTAAACCTTTTTAAACCCCTTAAATACTTGTAACTAATTGATAACTATGTTTTTAAACTCATTTTAAACCTTAGGGTTTAAAAAAACTTTTATAATATTTACTTTTTTATTTTACTTTTTTATTTACTAACTAAAGTTTTTAAACCTTATGGGTTTAAAATGAGTTTAAATATTTAACTATCAATTAGTTAGTGGTTTAAAAAAGGGTTTAAAAAGGTTTAAAAAGTTTAAAGTTTTTTAACGATTATTTACTACATCTTATTAAGTATGTTTAAAAACTCTTCATTTGTAATAATATAGATTGATCTCAATCCTTTAAACCAATCCAAAAAATTCTCCATTTTTTCTACTTTACTAATCATGTTAAAGATTCTTTATAACAAGTTTTACTACAATATCCATAGTCTGTATCAATCGGAGTTTGGCACTCTTCGCATTGTCCTTCGTACTCACTATCTTTTAAGTGTTCGTGTAATTGGTTATCGAATGCTTCCATTATACAAGTCTATTAGCGTAAAAATCTGCTTCATCTTTTTTATACTTTTCCATAAAAACAAAAACTGCTTCCATTCCTTCTATGAATGCTATATACTCTTTAGATGATTTATCTTCTGTATTCCAATTTTCTATAATTCTTTGTTGTGCTTCTGTTGTAATTATCATAATATTTTATTTTTATCTTTTTCTATCAAAGAAATTATTACTTGCATCCCTTCAAAAAAAGATAATAGTTCCCTAGTTGATTTGTTTTCTGCGTGTTCCGCAGCCAGTCTTAATTGTGATTCTCTTGTAAATTCCATAGTATTTTTATTTTACGATTAAAGAACTTTTTGTATAACTTACTTTTGGAATTTCAACTTCTTCTCCATCCTCTGTTCCTACAAGTAAATTCCTTTGTAGAGATAAATAGGCTTGTTTGCTTCTAGCTTCTACTTCCTTTTTTTGATTATCTAAATCTATCCACTCTTCAATGTGTTTAAAAGAATACCGAATACCACCGTTTCTTTTTTCGAATACGAATCCAGAATCTTTAAAAGTTTTTTCGGAATACAGATCAGCTTCATTAAAAGCAATTTCTTCAATTTGCTTTATAGCTTCTGAGTAAAGTGCTTGACACTTCTTTAGGTTTCCATAAGTAGAGAGAGCAGCAATGTTGCCCTCTTCTACTTCTGTTAAGAGATGCGCAACCTCTTGCTCACGCATCTCAAAAAAGAGTTCCTTACTCATTAGATATGTAAATTTTCGATTTTATCCTCAACTAAAGCTGGTTCTTCTACTTTCGTAGCTTCATCTTTAGCAAGATATCCATCCATATACCCTTCTAATTCTTTGGCTTTGGCTTCTACTATTTTAAATTCATAATCACTTAAAGAAGTATTGAATTTAAAGTTTGGTGTAGAGTATGCAACCATCCCTTTCTTATGATCTTCTGCATCTTCAATAGTAACCCATTCGTCTTTTAATCTTTTCCAAGCACCCTTCTCAGTAAATTGAGACCACTTAGAAACCGCAGCACCTTTAAAACAGATGTTTATTAAGTCTCCTTCTTTAGTTACTGCGTAAATAGATTTGTTGTAATTACCACCAGCAGCATTAACTGCTCCTTTGATATCAGAGTAAACACCTTTAGCAATCACTCTACCTTTGAAAGTTTTTACCTCAAGGTCTTCTGCACTAATTTGTAAGATTTCATTTGCATAAATGCCAGTTTGGTCAGCATCAGAGAAACCCTTAATTGTGTGATACTCTTCAAGTACTAAAAAAGTTAATGGAAGTTTTACTTCTACTTTTTGCTTGTTTTCTTTATCGTAGTATGAGAAAGATTTGTTGTTACTTTTCCACTCCATGAATTTAGAAGTTGGATTTGTACTCTTTTGTTCTGGTCTGTTTAAGAAGCCCATAATAAATAATTGTTTTTAATTACGATTGAAATTTGTGGCAACCGCATCCACGCAATAATTTTATATTTTAAAAGCCTTGTTTACAATGACTCTTGCTTCTTCTATTGAAAGCCCTTTTTTTACTTTTGGTTTTGATGCTTTTACTCCTAGAATTAAACGTGCCTCGTTCTTAGCTTTCACAGAAAGCGTTGGTAAAAGGTTTATAATTTGTTGTTCTAGTGGAGTCATATATTAAAATGGTAATCTGTCTCCTTCTGTTTCTATAACTGTCATCATCTCTTCAAAACACTCTAATTGATATTTATACGCTAGAGTTAAAAGAACTGTATCTTCTAAATTTGTATCGCTTTTTTCAAAAGCATTGTAAATAATCTTATTAAAGGTTTCCTTTGTTTTTGAGTTTGTTGCTAAATTTGTTTTAGCCATCATCTCTACTAAGTTTCTTTGAATTGTAATCATGTTATATAATTTTTATTTTCTTTATAAAACTGTAACCTATCTCTAATTCACTTTCATTACCATACAACTTTTAGAGATAGATACAGACTCTTTATAATCATTCTACACACCGGTAGTTATTCGTATTTTAATTAGATTATTAGTACTAATTATTGTACATTTACTAACAGTCTTTTAACAAAGATACGATACTTTTCGATACAAATCGATAGTTTTTAAAAAAAATGCAAAAATGACGTTTGAAGAGAGCATTAAATACATAAAATTAAAGGGATTCTCAGCTTATGAGATACACCAAGATACTGGGTTAAACGAGGCTGGTGTTAGGAAAGTCTTAAAGAATAAAGTTGCGAACCCTCAAAGAAAAACAAGAGAAATTATTATTGAATTTGCTGCTAAAGCAATACAAAACGATAATAACGATGTAACTTTAAGTGCTGAAGAATTAAAAAATATGGAGGATTTAGCATCTGATGTGATAAAAAATCACAAAAAATTGCTACAAACTGAATTATACAGTATGTGGTTTGAAGTTGAAAGCCAAAAAAGGGTTATTGAAATTTTAAAAGAATAGTCTTTAATTCGTCTTTTGTTTTGGTTTTTTTTAGGTTTTTTATTATTTCTTTATTTATTGTAATTTCTTTCTTGTACTGTTCTATTTTCTTAGGAGGCATTTTTCTTATTTACGTGTGATAAATATATTAAATTACATTGTATAATGCAACTAATTGTTTGTTAAATAATTAACAAATGCAACTAATTTGTAATAAAAAATAATTATAACCGTAACGCTAAACGTAACGGTTTTTGCTATTTAGGGACAAAGAATAAAACACTAACTATTTGCAAATCATTTGTTTAACTATTTTTAATATTTTGTCGCACGATTCATAACCCTGAGGTCACGGGTTCAAATCCCGTTCTCGCTACAAATTAAAATTTTAACCAAGTTACTCATAGTAAGTGTTTTAAGTACTAAAACTTAAGATATTTTACTATGAGTAAAAAGAAAAAGAAGAGTAAACGTAACGCTAAACGTAAAGGTTTGGCATCGTTCTTATCCACTACCAATAAAATGAAGAAGAAATATAGCATTTCCCTTTATACTGGCGGAGTTAATGTCAAAGATTGGGATATTCTCACAAAAGCAGAAAAAAGAAAAGCACTAAAAAAAGCGTGGTGTATTGTTTGGTATTTTCGGAATCCTAAAACAGATTTACTAGAAAGAAGACCGAATATAAAAGCTGGTGTAAATAGATTGCGTACCATGTCTTTACGATATGATTTTCTAAAAACCGTTAAGAGATCAATGAAAGACACCATTTCTAATGGTTACTCTCCTTTTGATAAAAAAGATAATAAAAATAATTTTGAGTTAAACGAGTCTAAAGAAATACACTCAATAAAAGATGCATTAGATCTGGCTTACAACCATTCAAAATTAACAGTTGCAAAAGTAACGTCTTCGAGTTACAGAACGACCAAGAATCAATTCATTGAGTTTATAGGTTCTGAAAACTCAATTAAAGATATTAACGAGTTAAATAAATCTGCAGTTTTAAAATTCTTAAACCACAAATTAAAGGAAACTTCTGCAAGAACTAGGAACAACTCCAAAGCATCTTTATCTGCTCTTTTCTCAATTATGGAGAATCAGCTGGATATAATTGATAGAAATTTTATAAAAGATATTACCAACGAAAAGACCAAAACTAAAACAGATAGAACTTTTACAAAGAAAGAATTAAAAGAAATTGTTGCTTGGTTAAGAGCGAATGATCCTTACCTATTATTATATATTCGATTTGTAGCATATTCTTTTCTAAGACCAGTTGAAGTGAACCGTTTAAAAGTAAAGGATATCAACCTTGAAGAAAGTCTATTGTATTTCAAAGCTAAAAACAAGCCTTTAAAAATAAAAAGAATACCAAGTATCTTTATAGAAGATGTAAAAGCTATGAATTTACACCTATATAATAAAGAGCATTTTTTATTCACTCCAAAAAACGAACCTTCTGAATGGGTTTCTGATGACAATTCAAAAAGAGATGCGTTCTCTAAACGTTTTAAAGTTGTAAAAGATAAATTTAATTTAGGCTCTAAGTATGGTCTTTATAGTTTTAGACATTCATTTATAACAAATCTTTTTAGATATCTTAGAACAACTGAGAATAAAAGCTACTCAGAAGCAATTGAGTTCTTGCAACCAATTACAGGACATGAAACAAGGGAGGCACTTGAAAGATATATTCATACTCACGATATGGACATCCCTAAAGATTGGTCTGATAAAATAGACTTTATATTATAAGTGCATTGGTTCGTTTACTGCATATTTACCACCAAACACAACTGCACATCCAATAGCAGGTTTCTTGAAGTGCTTACCGTATGCCATTGCGTAAGATTTACTATCTATTCCACAACCAACTGCACAACCAAAGACTTTATAGTTAGCACCTACAACAAACTCTGTAAACATTTCGGTATGTCTATGCCCTTGAACAGTTGACATCATATCATCTTTTGCTTTCTTAGTAGCTCTACCAGATTCCCCATGTATATATTGTACACCATCATAAACAAAACGAGTATCAAAATTCCATTTAGGAGTTTCTAATACTTCTGCCATTCCTTTGATCCATCTCTTAGGAACTCCAGAACTAAATAATTTTCTTGTAATAATACGATCGTGATTTCCCAAACATACATCAGCTTTAGGAAATGCTTTATACCATCTACTAAGTTTCTTAATAGCCAAATCTAATTCATCGCCACCACCCATTCCATCTGGGTCTGGCTCGTGAAAACTTGAATAGTGATTATCAATCACATCTCCAATAAAGATAACTTTGTTACAATTGTGTTTTGAATATACTTCCTTGCAATGTTTTAGATAACCCTCTAAGCAGAATGGTTCGTGCAAGTCTCCAATTACTAATATTCTTTCTTCATCCTTGATAAGATTTTTATAAGCCTTTAATACATTGCCTTTTAATCTTGGTCTTTCTTCTTTCTTCATACCTATATAATGAGAAAAAGCCTAAAATTTATTTTAAATATTTACCAACTATCTTTCTTGCAAAACTT
>Ga0209482_1000850_pt1 | contig 24173 bp, 19 predicted proteins | sample CoawatmetaG10DNA_FD_187512 | JGI IMG/M metagenome (GOLD analysis project Ga0209482, IMG submission 187512) | Marine microbial communities from the West Antarctic Peninsula - Coastal water metaG104-DNA (SPAdes) (version 2) | ecosystem: Environmental > Aquatic > Marine > Coastal ...
GGACGACTGGCGCATCGTGGGCCTGTCGCGTCGCGGTGGAGCATCGACAGAGCGCATCCAGCACATCGCCGTCGACCTGCTCGACGCGGCCGACACGCGCATCAAGCTCGGCGCACTCGGCAGCGTCACCCACCTTTTCTACGCCGCCTATCAGGACCGTGCGACCTGGGCCGAGCTGGTGCCGCCCAACCTCGCCATGCTGACCAACGTGGTCGACGCCATCGAAGCCGCGTCGCCCAACCTCGCGCACATCAGCGTGATGCAGGGCTACAAGGTTTATGGCGGTCACCTCGGGCCGTTCAAAACGCCCGCGCGCGAAACCGATGCGCACTTCATGCCGCCGGAATTCATGTTCGATCAGCAGACCTTGCTGGAAGCGCGCCAGCGGGGCAAGGCATGGACATGGTCCGCCATTCGCCCGTCAGTGGTGGGCGGCTTTGCGCTCGGCAACCCGATGAACCTGGCTGTGGCGATTGCCATGTATGCGTCGATCTCGAAAGAACTGGGCCTGCCGCTGCGCTTTCCCGGCAAACCCGGCGCATATGACCATCTGCTGGAAATGACTGACGCCGGCCTGCTCGCCCGCGCCACCGTGTGGGCCGCCACCGACCCGCGCTGCGCCAACCAGGCCTTCAACATCAACAACGGCGACCTGTTCCGCTGGAGCGAAATGTGGCCGAGGATCGCGCGGTACTTTGACTTGGAAGTCGCCCCGCCGCTGGCCTTGTCGCTCGACACCGTCATGGCCGACAAGGAGCCTCTATGGCAGAGCATGATCGCCAGGCATGGTTTGGCGAACACGCCCTACCGCGATGTGTCTTCGTGGCGCTTTGCCGATTTTGTCTTCTCGTGGGACTACGACATGTTCGGCGACGGCTCCAAGGCGCGCCGCTTCGGCTTTCACGAATATGTGGAGACGGAAGCGATGTTCATGCGCATCTTCGACGACTTGCGCCAGCGCAGAATCATTCCGGGCTAGAGCATCCGGATGCCTCGGCCAGCGGGATTCACTGGCCGATCCGGCTAGGGGGATGTCCCGACTCGGGTTTCCTCAGGAAGGGCCGATATAGTGAAAGCGGGACGGTAGCTCATGGGTCGAGCGGCGACGGTTTACCGACGCAGGCAGGCAGGTTCAAATCCTGTACGTCCCACCATCTGATGATTTATTGAGGAACAACAAAACTTGTGCCGTTAAGCATAAAGTGGCCATCTGGACAGGTTATGGTTGTTTACCCGCTGGGACACATTATGTTTTATCAAGAAACGGTGCTAGCCTGAACGGTTTTTCCCGTCCGTCGCGGGAACGATAGACGCAAAAAAGCCGGCCACTTGGCCGGCTTCTTCTTTAGCTCGTTAGCGTCAACCTGTCGTGATGCGCCCTTTGGCGTCCTGGAGTAGGCTGATGACACCTCTGACGCTACCGAGAACTTCTTGAGGAACTCGCTCCTTCACCTCTCTGAGGTTAATTGCTTTGTCCTGACTAGCGATGTCCTGGCAGGCAACATCGATAGCCTCCCGGGCATTCGCAATACTCTGCTCGCCGCGGCGCCGCATATATTGGCGCCAACGCTCGGCCAGGATACGGGCCTCCTTGTTGGCATTCTGATAGAGCTGGCGCACATCGATGTCGAGACGTCGCGCCGCCTCGGCCACGCTCACAGGAACCAGTGACCTCCCCATTGCCGTCAGCTCCGCGCGAATCTGGCACCAATCCAACGTCCGTCGGACTACCCGTTGGCTTTGGCGGGGGAACAGGAAGGCTAACTGGTGGATTTCTGCAGTCGCAGGCGACCAGTCGGTCAAGTCACCAGCCAGCAGCTTGGCAAGCGACAGTCCGGTCTGCGAAGCGATGCGCAGATGAGCGGGCAACGCAGGGATGCCGCCATCTTTCAGCCAGTGATGCACCGTGCCTTTGCTAAGGCCGATTCGCCGCGCAAACGCTGCGCTCTTACCGTGGTCCAATCGGGCAACGAGCTCGCGTAGGCAGTCATGCAGGGACTCGCGCGTAGGCACCGACTCAAGCGTTGCCTGCACCGCCAGCATTTCACCGACTTGGGATGCTTTCCAGATTTCCTCCGGCGCGGCCGGCACGCCATGCTCAACGCCACCAAGGAACGCTCCACAATGTGCACACCATCCTGGTACAACATAGGCGAATCTGTGGCGTGCATCCGTCCGCCCGCAGTCGGGACAAACGTGGACCAATTGCGTACGGTGTCGAGAGCAGGCGGTCACGCAGCCGACATCCCACGCCGTTCGAAGGTACGGCGAGCATCCGGAGGCGAGGTCCTCCGCCAGACATTGCGAGCACCAGCGCGCTGATGTGGTAGTCAAGCTCTGCTGGGCGATGACATCTGCCCATGGGAGCAGCGTCAGTTGGTCCAATTGCTCGATACTGGTGAGCGCCGAGAGTGCCCCTGACCAATTTCTCGCCGCTTCACCGTTGCCATTCAGATGGAGGCGCTTCCAGTTGTAGTTGTCAGAGAGCTCCCAGCCAACCGTCTTGGCAATCTTGCGCGACAGTTCAGTGACTGACACCGCGTGCGATACGGCCAGTCGGCAGAGATAGCTCAACAGGCTCTCAACGCCGGGGGTTCCCACTCCGATGGGCGTGAGCGCATGCAAAACCGAGCGCGGGTTCGACAACGGAGGGCTCATGCGGCGCTCCTGTTGTGACCCGCCCCAGAGCGCTGGGGTTTAGACATCACCCGCGTGAGGCTCGGACCGATGGCCGCTTCGCCATCGACGATTTCCTCCAGGATGCGCTTGCGCTGGGCTTCGTTGAGGAGCGCCCGCTTCAGTGCATCGACAGACCAGGCCCCGCCAGCTTCCGCAAGCCTGGCCGCTCGGGTTAGCACGCTGCTCAACGTTCCCACACATCCGAGCGTGTTGTCTTGGAGTTCCTTGGTGTAGCCGGTCAGTTGACCACCCCAAAGGCGAGGCAACGCGTTCTCGAACGAACGGACGCACGCTTCAAAGGAGCGAACGTCTTCCCCGCGGTCACTTCGATAGCGCTCGAAATGCAGCACATGGGTGCGCCGGGCGAGCTGCCCCGACAGGGACACCAACTGGTACAGGTCATACGAGCCGACCATAACCATCTGAGTGCCACACTGATTGACCAGCGACTTCAGTGTGTCTAGCTGAATCTCAAGTTTGTTATTGCTGCGCGTCTGGCGAATGATGTGGGCCGCCTCGTCAATGACGACAAACTGCACCTGGCGCTCACGCAGTCCGCGTTCGACCGCCGTACGCAACGCTGCAAGGCTGTTGCCGCTTGCGCCACGAGGGCGCGTCATCCTCCCGGATTGGGCATCTACGCCGTACGCGACCTTCGGTGAGTCGAGGTCATCACCGAGCTGGGCAAGGATGCGCTGATAGAACAGCCGCCAGGAGAAGTCGTGCTCGCCGGATGCCGGGGCTTCAACGTAAATTGCTGGAACCACGCCAGCGTTCGATTCCATCTGGGCGCGAGTCCGGTCCAATTTGTCATGGACCATATGCTTGGCCAAAGTTGTTTTACCCGCTCCCGTGGGCCCACATACCAGCAGGATGCTGTCCTGGCTGCCCGGATAAATCAGCGTATCCAGTTCGGCCATCACCTCCATGACCCGGGTATGTTTGATGCGCTTATCTAGCAATGCGCTGGCAGAGGCGTGAACGGGCGACAGTGCAGAAGAGTTCTGTTGCAACATAGGGTTATCTTAAAAATCGTCGAAATCTAAAGGGGCGTCCAAGCCTGTCGCCTCATGCAGGGGTGCGGACGGATTTATCGTTGTTGAACTCTGCTCTGCCGGTACGTCGGCAGCACTAGATGTTTCCTCGGTGAGGCGGAATTCTGGCGACCGCGGCACATGCGTGACGCTCGCCAACTGCAAGCTGTTGTACAGCGATTTGTTCTCGGCCTGACGCTCCAGCTCCATGGCCATGGTTCCCTTGGGCGTAAACACTTGCAGGAACTCGCGCAGGCGTTGACGAGCATGCGGGTCCGATTCTTTTGTCTTTGTCCGGCGAAGAAATTCTTGGGACATCAGTTCCTGCTCAACCCCGGTCAACTGCCCCAGGCCGAGTAGCGTGCGGCACACAGCTTGATGCCACTGGTCTTTCACCCACACGTAGACAGAAGAGGCATCCCACGGGTCGTAACGTACGGGAAACTTTTTGCCCGCGACGCTCGATGAGCGAAACGCTTCGCTCCAGTAGAACCGTGCGCCCACTTTGACACCGCGTTGTTGATTGACCTCGCGGGTACCGGTACGGTCCACGGGCGGGCAAGTCGCAATCAGGAAATCCCGGTTGAACAGAATGTGCGTTTGCTCGCGCGTGCCACTTTCGCGTAAGCCACGTTGAAATGCATCCCTCGGAGACTCATCGAGTGCCGGATGCCATTCCTGGTCGTAGTACTCCGTAGCCCAATACTGAATACCGTAATAGAGCTGCTGAAGGGTCCATTCAGCTAGTTTCTCCGGTAGATGTGAGCCTGTTACCGAACGCACATTCTTGGTCGCCTTCGTATTCCCGGCCAGGTTGTGGATGTACTCGGTGTGCACCCGCCCAAACATGCGCTCAAGGACAGTGCCGTGTCGGGGCTGACCTGCGGGACGGAAGCGCAATTTCGTGCCCCGCCCCTTGAGAAACGAAACGAACGCCGACGCCCGGAAATCACTACCGTTATCGACGACGATGAACTGCGGTAGTCGATGGTATCGGCGAACCAAATCCCGAATGACCATCATGACCGAGACGTAGGATGGCGAATCGAAGGTCAGATAGAACGCGACAATGCGTCGAGACCATGCGTCGACGGCAAAGGTCAACCAGGGGCGCCCGAGCGACTTGCCAGTCCGACTGGAGATGACCTCAATGTCGAGCTGAGTGTGGTCAATGTGGACGTACTGAAGCGGCCGATGCCCGTGCACTTGCGTGTCGTAGTGCAGGACGGGTACGAAGGTATCCTGCTGGTAGGCAATGCGCTTGCCGTACCGTATCCGGACGTCTTGATTGGTCTCCGTTGCCTTGATGTGCTTTATCAGCGTTGGATAGGAAACGGGCTTCACCCCTTCTTTCTCGCACGCAACTTCGAGAAACTTGTAGCAGGCCTTGTAGTTGATGGCTTTGCTGTTCCGCCAATGCTCCTCAATGACCCGGTCTACGAGGGCCGTCTGCATTTCGCTGATTCGAGCCGTGCGATTGCCACGGCCCTGAATGCGTCGAGCCAACGCCAGAACTTCGTGTTCCCCATTGGCCTCGGCAACGCGCTGGCGCGCTGCCCAACGGCGCAAGGTCCGGGAAGAGACAACTGTCTCAGGTGGCGGAGACTCGAGCATTGCTTGCCGCCGCGATGCAATCTCAAGTTCTTCAGGCGAATGGGAACTCCAGTCTTCTTCCGGGCGGGCACGACCACTGGAAATGACGGTGATTTGTTCCTGCTCGTACGCGCTGATTAGCCACTCTCGGGCGAGAGTGGTGCTCGAGCCGCTTTCGTCATTGCACACAACGGCCTCTTCGCCCACCAGAACCATCGTGAGTTCCTTCCCATCGAACTCGAACTTGGTCCCGTTGGCGATGTCGAGCTGGAAGCGCCCGAGCATCGGGACGCGACGTTCCGAGGTGTGAGCCAAGGTGAAATCACGCAGCACCTCGTCTCGATAGAGGCGAAACAATCGCTTCTCGGCCAGCGTTTCTCGGTCGAGGTCGGTGACAACCAGTTTGTCCGCGATAGCCTTGTTCAGATGGTCCGCACTGAGTTCGTAGGGCGCAGCCTGCAACTGCGAGAACGATAGGTAGCCGTGCTCCTTTAGCGCCGCCCTCAAAACTGCCAACGCGTCCTCCGGGCATGGCGCCGCTGCTGGATGGAAATAGTCTTCCAGATACAGCAAGTTCTCCACGCGGCGACGAGATATGGCCGCGTCGCTGCAGATTCGGTAGTGAATGCCGAGCTCGGCCAGTTGCTCTTCGATTTGTGGCGAGCGCCACAGGCCATCGCGCTCCTTAACGTAACGGTATGGATACCGTTCGGCCAAACGCTCGAGCTTGGTCTCGGACTTCCATTCTTCAAGCGTGAAGCCATCTTCCCTGATGGTCAGGAAATCAGGGATGTGCCGGTGCGAGTGGATTTCCCCTGTCGCGGCATCGATGAATTCGAACCGCCTTTCGCACGGTTGCGGGTAGTACTCGAGAACACGGTCGTCGTACTCCATGCCAATCGCGGCGGGAAACTCAATGTGGCGGCTTTCGGTGGCGAATTCGCGCCCCATCTTGCGGCTGCTCAACACAGTGATGACATTACCGCCGCGGGACTGTACCGCTCGCACAGGAGCCTGGATTCGCGCATCCAGAATGAGTTGGCGGCCGGCTGGTGGAGTGCCGTGCCGGTCGAAGAGTTGGGTTAGTTGGGCCTTGTCCAGCATCACAACCTAAGAATCAATTGCTGATAAAGACGTGTAGGTGCGCCGGACAGGCATAATTGGCGAATCGGTCGTATGCGACCGATTTTTGCTTGTAAGCGTACGGACGCGCCGAAGGGCGGCGCGCCGGAGAAGGCTGGAGGACGGGAATGCAAAGTGCGCAGCGCGATGAGCAGGCGCCAGAGGAAGCGCCCTACGCTCAATGGGAGGAGCAAGCCAAAGTGCTGCTTCTGGGCGGAATGAGGCAGCGCAAGCTGGGCTACAAAGAACTGGCTCGCCGGCTCGAACGGTATGGCATCGAAGAGTCGGCCGACCAAATCAACCGCAAAGTGAACCGAAAGCGGTTCTCGGCGGCATTCCTGCTCGCCTGTTTGGCAGCAATGGAGATGGATTCCGTCCCCATTTCCGGTCTGTCGGAACAGACTGACCAAAACCGGCCACGTTAGAGTCCGGTTTGCGTCGCACTTGACTGGTCGCATCGCTTCCACCCACTACGTACCCTCTCATAAAAAGAGGGATTTCGCCGGTCTGCGATGCAGCGGCGGTGGATGGGGCGTGGCTCAGGTTGGCATTGCGCCAAGCACCAACCTAGCAAATGAAGGCCGACCATTCAAGCATTGATTTTCCGGTCTGCGAAGGCAGCCAGCGCCAGAAGACAGCCATGTCTGCAGTGGAAATTGGCGCGCGGTCGCCGGTGTTTTTTCTTGCATCCAGCGCATTGCCGATTTGCGCTATACGGAAATGCCACGAGTCAACCGCGCATACACTGCCCGATACTCGGCCGCCCTTTCCAACTGGCGGGTGCTGACGAGTGGCCGCAGGCGTGGGCGGGATACCTACCACCAGCGCGCCTGGGAAAAACGGATGCTGTGGGGGTAAGGTTGAGAAATCCGGTGCGGTGGCGAAGACAGAGCCGCAACCTGTTTGTCTGTCGGGCGAGGCGGCTCCATACCGGGGAACTGGGTTGGAGAGGCTGAGTTGAAGGTGCTTCCCGAGCTTGTGCTCTAGGGAGGGCTGGGCTCAGCCTCACCACCCGGGGACTCAGACCCGCAGATATGCTCAAGGCCGAGCCTTGTCGGAGGCATTGATAAAGACAGCCTCCAATCTGATTTCAGAAAACTGCGGAATCTGGCGGAATCAGTGACGGTATCTGCTCGGACCACACCGATTTCCGCTGTACTTGCGACGAGACAGATATTCCCCACTTTCCGCACGAACACGAGCATCGTTCATACCCCCTACCCGGCGTTCTAGCGGGCTGATGCTGATTTAGAACGCTGCCGTGTTTTTTTCTCAATATAAATGTGACCCATGAGCACCTTATTACTACATATAGTGCCTTGACCAGGCCCGACACGGTGCCTATAGTGGGTATTAGCACTCAAGAACATCGAGTGCCAATTCCGCCTAGGTGTCTGTCAGCGCAGCTCGGTGTCAGCTACTTGATTCAAAAAAAACACGGCGGTTTAGATTCGCTATTTTTTCTGGGGAAGTGGATGACTGCAGAGAAATCGCGGTTTCAAGTCCTTGCCTTGTCGGGCGGGGGTTATCGAGGGCTCTTTACGGCTCGAATTTTGGCGGAAATTGAGCGACAAATCGAAGCGCCTATTGGCTCGCGCTTTGACTTGGTCACGGGCACATCCATCGGCGGCATTCTGGCCCTGGCGGTTGCGCTCGAGATTCCGGCTCAGAAGATGGTCGACCTTTTCGAGAAGCACGGGGAAGCCATTTTCCGCAAGCGGTTCTCCATTCGCGGGTTCCTTCGCTCCCAGTACAGCAGCCAGACGCTGTACGAGCATCTGTCCAGTGACGACGTTTTTGGCCAGCGACTGGTTGGCGAATGCCTGCATCCGGTCATCGTTCCGTCCATCAACTACACGCGTGGTCTGCCGGTCATTTTCAAAACGCCGCACCACGAAGATTTCAAGACAGACCATCGCCACCGCATTGTCGATGTCGCCATGGCGACCAGTGCAGCGCCGATTGTGTTCCCCCGCTATGTGTTCAATGACTGCCAGTACGTGGATGGCGGACTCTTTGCCAACGCACCGGGGCAGTTGGGGGTCCATGAAGCGTACAAGTTCTTTGGCGTGTCCCGGTCGGAGGGCGACGTCCGGGTGCTCTCTGTTGGCACCATGTCCTCCAAGTTCACGGTCAATCCCAAACGGAACCGCTCCGGCGGAACGCTTGACTGGGGAGGTTGGTGGCCAGTCAATGCGCCGAAACGACTTTTCGGCCTGAGCATTTCTGCTCAGGAAGCGATGGCCGACCACATGCTCCGGCATCAATTCCCCGGAGGTAAATACGTCCACGTCGACGATGTACTGACGGACGAGCGCGCTCAGGCCGTTGCTCTTGATAAGGCAGATGCCGCCGCTCGGGAAGTGCTGCTGGGGTCCGCTGCGGAAGCGGCAAAGGACTTCGTAGGCAGTGCTGCCTTCAAGGAATTCATGGAGTACACGGCGGCTTCGCCGGTCTATCACTATGGCCCTCGCGCCAACTATCGAAAGGTCGCGTAATGCTGAAACTGAACCGCCTGCTCCACTCTTCCGTAAAGAACGGTACTTTTGGGCACAACATCACCGTTTCCCCTGAACAGCGGAAGTTCTTGGTCTCGTGCAAGAACAAGATTCGCGAGCATTTGCGGCCGGCTATCGAGAAGGTCTCGACGACGACCCTCGGTATGGACCGGCAGGTCACTCCACGTTTCCGCACCCAAGGGTCTTGGGCCTATGAAACCTGCGTGCACCCTTGCACGTTGCCTCCACAAGAAATCGATTGGGACTACGGCGTCTACCTGCCTATCACGGTTTGGGAGGAGAACGGACCGCCTATCGACATGGCCCAAGCGTACTTCGCACTGGTTGAGCAACTGCTGAAAGACCTCTGCAAGAACGAAGGGTGGACCTTGGACACATCCAAAGATACTTGTATCCGCATCAATGTCGCAGCTTGGGCGCATATCGATGTGCCCCTTTACGCTGCTTCAGAAGAAGAGTTTAAGAAGGTGACGGAGGTGCGGCTGGTGGAGGCGGCCGCCTTGCGCAAGGGGTTCGCGAATGATTCAGCTAACTTTGCTGAAGATGCGGCATTCGGCGACTTGGTCGGCCAGACCTGGGATGAGATGGAAGGCATTGTGCTCGCGACCCGCTCCGGAGAATGGATTCCATCGGACCCGAATGATGTGGCCAAGTGGTTCAAGGACCGTGTGCAAGAACATGGGCCGCAGCTTCTGCGGGTGTGTCGCTTCCTGAAGGCGTGGCGGGATTACCGGTGGGCTGAGAAGGGGCCGACCTCTGTCTCTATCATGATTGCCGTGGCCCAGAGCTTCACGCCGGTCTCCGGCCGAGATGACCTTGCACTCGAACTCGCGGCGCACTCGCTTGCGAAAGCATTGTTGGCTGATATCCGGGAGCCGGGCATCGACAACGGGGAAGACGATTTCAACAAGCGCCTCAGTGAAAAGGAACGTCTTGAGGCATCTGCTCTTGCACAAGCACTGGCGAATTCGATGCGTGAGGCACGTGAACAGAATCTCGTGCAAGCCGAGCGCGCCATCTTGATTCTGCAAGGTCAATTGGGCAACCGCTTGCCGAATCAGCCGAGCTGGGTTGACGCGGATTCATCGGGTGAAGACATTCGTCGCGTGCCGGCGGCATCGGTGCCTCCCCCTGTGGTTCCGGCGACGAACGCGGGCTAAGCGCATGACGCAAGGTGGCTACGGCCGCGCCTTGAGCGTGCTGACGCAATTTGGGCTGAAGCCCGCCAAGGCTCGCGCGGGTGTTCGGGCGTTTGAAGGAGACCTCAAAACAAGCACCGGAGAAGTTCCGGTTCGCTTCGAAATTGAGGACTGGAACTTTCTGCGCTACCCGCGCATCACGTTGCTCAAACGGCCAGCCGGCACGCCGAAACTGCTGGAACATGTCGATGCACTAGGCGGCTTGTGCTATCTGGCACCGGGCTCTGTTGTCCTTGACCGATTTGAGCCCGATGTGGCGGTTCATCAGTGTCTGCTCGCCGCCGTCGATGTTCTGAACCGCATGACCCAAGGGCGCACTCGGGACCGAGATATTGCCGATGAGTTCGTCGCGTACTGGACCGTTGGACAGACGCCTGCGGCTTACCCTGTTCTGTTTGATGAGCTTGAATCCGATGCCGAGTCGGCTATGTATTTCCTGCTTGACCAGCCAGGGCAGGACCGGCGAGCACTGATTGCGCGGGACATCTTTGCCGCACAACGCATTGCTACAGGCATTGAGGCTGAGAAGGTAGTCAAGGGCGCTTTTACGTGTTTCTTGTTCAAGAGCGACAAGTTGCCGGGTGCGCCGGCCGACGGTTTGCCCGCAACCATCAAGCAGTTCTTCGCATGGGTAAAGCAGTGGGACAGTGAGTTGGCCACCGCGATTCAGCATCGCCTAGGTTCGGACAAGACCTATCTATCCCGGCAAGGATGCGTGATTGCCATCGCGACGCCGGCTGGGCGCTTTGGCGTAGTGTTCTTGTTGGACAGAATGCATCGCATGGGTTACGAAAAAAACCCAAAGCGCTACCGCAACTACCTGCACAACGCTGGCAGGGACGCGGCAATCCTGCGGCTGCAAATAGACGACATTGGCCCAACCTACATCCATTCACGGAACCTGGAGTATCCCAGCCTAGCCGGCAAGCGGCTGACACTGATTGGCTGCGGTGCGATTGGGGGATATCTGGCGCAGGCTTTAGTTCGGCTTGGAGCAGGCACCGGAAAGGATGGTTTATTGCGGCTCGTCGACGTGGGACAGCTCGAACCGGACAATCTTGGTCGGCATGCCCTAGGGTTCCCTTCCTTGTATCAGAACAAGGCGGTTGCACTTCGAGATGAACTGATTCGGCAGTTCCCTTATCTGGAGGTCGAGGCACAAACTGACACGTCGAGACTGAACGACAAATTCTTTGCGACGGACCTCATCATTGAAGCCACCGGGGAAGAAGCCCTGAGCAGTTTCGTGAATGCCATGCACATGGCTCACCGGCTAGGTCCCGTCCTGTACGTGTGGGTAAAGGGTAATGGTGAATGCGTACAGGCGCTTTGGTCGGATTCGTCAAAGTTCGGTTGCTTTCAGTGCCTGCGCCACGGAATCGGACCCAACTATCGCCAAGACCGGTTTCCAGTTTTGCCGAACCCGCCTCGAACACAATTCCGGGGGTGCAGCTCATTCACACCGTACGCAGTCTCAGCACCGATGTCTGCGGCTGCGCTGGCCGCCGATATGGTTAGTGACTGGCTGAGGAGTGGCGACGCCAGCCCAAGATTTCGTACGCGATACCTGGAAACGGCTAACGCCTCCCGGGTCAAAAACCAAGATATTGCTCCGACGGACGGGTGTCCCGCATGCCGGAATCCCTGATTCTTCGACACCCATTCCACGCGGACGCTGGAATTCTGATTGAGCCGTCGGTGCTGGCGACGTTGATGCTCTTTCGGCAAACGGGCGCTACATCGCCCGAGTCCGGCGGCATCCTGCTGGGCTATCGACGGGGTATGCACCTTCATGTGTCGAAGATGACGACTCCGCAACCGGGTGACACTCAACATCGCTATGGCTTTCAACGGCGGGCTCAGCAGCACCAAAAGATTGCCCTTGAGCAGTGGAAAGCGGAGCACGAGACGATGGACTACATCGGTGAGTGGCATACCCATCCGGAAACCGAACCTACGCCATCGTCAATTGACAAGCGGGAGTGGCGGAAGATTTGTCATACAAAAAACGAACCGATGGTGTTTTTGATTGCGGGCACTCGTAACGTGCTGTGGGTGGGAGTTGGCCTAGGCACTGCCTTGCACGGAGCGGTTGCCCAGGTGAACCTCGAAACTGAGAAGGGATAGCGCGCAGACTTTGCCCATCGGACTAGTTTCACCTAGGCTTGCCCTAGAATTTTCTGACCAGACAGGTATCCGCGGGGGAGCAATGGACTGGACACGTGAACGGCCATTTCAGGCCCTCGCATTGACCGGCGGTGGGTTCCGGGGGCTAAACCACATAAATCAGACCGCCAAAACCCCTCGAAGAAAGCCTAGTAAAACGAGACGTCCGCCGAAACATCCTCACTCTCTTGTCTAAAGCTAATTCGACCAACGCTTCCTCGGCTAGTAAAGTACGTCCCCGAAAGTTCCAACCTCTTTTCCGAACCATCAACAACAGTCCGAATATCGAACGTTGTCGAACCCTTATATTCAGGCCATTTCAATTCTTTCGGAATTGATTTGTATAAATAATATACCTTGCACTGCCCACCCTCTGTCGCTGGCGTCGTCTCAAGCGTAATAGATTTTGACGTTTCGGTATGAATATCGATTTGCATTTGCAGAAACGTCTGTCGAATTACCGCTTTCGCAGCGATTCGCTTTTCATCCGAGGTAATTATTTCGCCCGCCCAGGTTCCATTGAGGTCAGGAAAAAGGCTGCCATTGAAATACCTTGCAGCCTTCCAAATTAACCGCGCAATAGCATTGGTTGTGAGAGCGACACTAATCCCCAATGCAACCCATGGCGCAATACTGAGGACTTTAATAAGAGGAATGTCATCTCTCCAGTAAGCCCGCAAAATCTCGTAGGCGACTATACTGATAAATGTAGTAAAAACCGCAGCAGAACGAAGAATCGTAACAAAATTTATTATCCTGAACATATTAGTTCATATCATTAAAATCATGAAGCCGACTTTTTCCACTGCTCTTGGCGGACAAGAGTGCTATATATGAATCCCTGAGCGTCTCCCCCACGCCGGCAGAGAACGAGAGCTCTGCGCCCGCAATTCTCTTGACCTCCTCAAAAATTTCATCATTTTTGAACGCGTAAGAACATGACCCCGCCACACCATCTGCCGCACAAAACAGCAGACTAAATCCTTGCGACTTTAGGTAATCGGCAATTTTCGCCGTCTTCTCCTGCACCAAGTCGTTGGTTCTGATTAGCTCATTTTCATCATTTTTCAAATACGAAGATGCAATTTTCTGCCCGATATCGTCGCCGTCAATCGTGATGTATTTCATGGCCACCGCTCATTAGCTATGCCTAAATGAGCGGCATGGTAGCATGCAAGACAAAGGACAAGCGTGGTCCTTCTGCAGGAAAACGAGCAGCAACATCGGGCAATTGCCCCCATTGCCGTCATCATCCCTCTTGCCCTCTCGCGCAGCTCCGGCAGCGCGAGTGCCTTGGGCGCATTATCAGGCGCCATCCAAGCCGTGTTGCCTTGCCCAGCTCCCGGATACGGTCGTGTGGCAGCAGTTGGCGGCGTGCAGCCAAATGCGGTGTCCAGAAACTCCTTTTAGGCGCTCAGCGGTCGATTCCGTACATGCAGCAAAATCTCGTTGGCCACTGCTTTCTGAAGAGCCAGCCAACTCACGGGCAACTGTACAAACACACTGTTATTGTTGGCCGACGAGACGGACAGCTTGATATGGCTGACGTGGCCGTTCGCACTGTACTGAACATGAAGAATTCGCGTGGTCGTTGACGGGTGCCACACCACTTTGCCGAGGAAGTACGTGAGGGCGCTGCCCCGCTCAATTAGGTCGGCGACCAAATCGAACGTGCTACTCAAGAACGCGCGAAGCTCTTCCTTAGTCATGTCCGAACATATGGCAGGCAGTTAGTCGACAAGCGGACTCTGCCTGCGCGGTGCCAATTCGAAATGTTGTTTCGGGTCGCCCCACGGCAGATGGTCGGGAATGGCCGACAGCGGCCGGAAGGCCTGCTACCCGCAATCAAAACAACGGTCGCGCTGGACGACTCGAGCCAAACACATCGACCTCGCACTGCAGGTATCGTGTTCACCTGCACCTCAGTATGACTGCAGCACTGACTTCGCTTCCAAGCAGTCAAAGCACAGGAACACATAAATCATTCCGCAGCCGGCGATGACAAAATCGTCATTGATTGAATCGAGTTGAGCGTAAAAAGCCATCGCCTTTCCGCAGGAGCATTTCGGCACCTCGGGCGACTGTATGAAATCAGGTTGCCCGCCGAGCCGATGGCCAATGTCCTCGCCCACCCACTGAAACGATGGAAGAGCCTTGGCCTCGTAGTTGAGAGGCTCCGGCACCAGCTTGAAGGAGGGATTTCGCGCACGGCTGCTCCTACTCTGAGTACGTATGGGACGTCGAGACGGCATTGCAATGGCCGCTACGCTCTTTCGGAGGCACGGTCGCTTATTTCGTCGTGGAGCATCTCGCTGCCTTTCGGAAGGAGAAACACCACACGCTCATCGTGGTACTCCACTTGAAAAGGAGCACCGGATTTCTTCAGCTCATCCCAGAAGGCGAACGACCAATCTTCATCTTCCGACCAGCGAAAATACCAGCGGAAGCAGGAGTCCCTGATGATATGGGCAACATCGACCACGTGAGGATAGTGCTCCTCGTCGCAGGAGACCGTGCCATCGCCCTCGACTACGTACGCTACGCCCGGCGGAAGCGCCTGCACTGCCGAAGTAAACCTGCACTGCAGATTCGCATCTTCAAATCTGAGAGAGCGCCTTGCCATAGCTTAGTCAGAGTGTGTTATTCGGCGTTAAACATGAAGCCCCAGCGATTTCAGGCTGGCGTGTCAGCCCGCGAGTTACTGGCCCGCGGGCGAGGCGATGGGGTCCGAGCAGAGCCGCTAACCGCGTCTGCTCAACACGCTATGAAGTTGGGTCACTTCCGCAGATGAACAGAACCATCGGCTACCTCTACCACCGCCTGAACTCGTCCGTGAGTCAGAGCCCTGGATATCCGCGCCCCAGCCTCAGCCGTTGTTCTAGCTACCCCCAGCAGTCTGCAAACCGCCTTCACCAATCCATCTTGCGATGTGCCGCCTTGCTGCTGCAGGACGTACACCGCAGCATTGCCAAGTTCTTCAAGGCAAATCTCGTCGATACTGCGACGCGTGTCAGGGTCGCTTCCGGGCACACGGATGCCGTCCCAGGTATTCGGATTGGCATGCTCTGGCCAGTAGAAGACCGTACCGTTGTCCGTTGTGCGGGTCACGTGACTCGGTACAAGAGCGTTCAGATGTGCCTCAATACGGCTGCCAACCCGTGATAGCCCCCAGGAGCGCGTCACCCGCTTGAATGCGGCCGCTTGCGACACAGGCCCTTCCGTCTCGACTACCTTGAGCAACTGGCTGGCAAGGAGCGGCATCAAACTTCCCTCATAGAAGCGGTCGGGGTTGTTTGCGCTCAAACCGGTCAATTCATACGCAGGTAGCGACGTTAGGGAATCTTCAGACTCTGATTCAGATTCGGCTCTGGCGTACAAAACAGGTGTGCCGGTGGGTTCTGCCTCCTCCATCGGCTCAACGACCGGCTCGCTTTCGGTCGGTGTGGTCGAGACCAACTCGTCCAATCGAGTCAGAAGTTTTCGCATTGGCTCTGCCGGATTCAACCACCAGTCAGTAGACCAGATGCGGTGCAGCTGCCAGCCCAGTCCTTCGAGAACGTGTTGGCGAAGCCGGTCGCGGTCACGTGCTGTAGCGCCCGAGTGATAGGTACGGCCGTCGCATTCGACCCCCAGCAAGTAGCGCCCCGGGGCACGAGGGTCCACTACTCCAATGTCAATCCGGTATCCAGACACACCAACCTGGGGGTGAACGGTCCAGCCCTTCTCTCGAATAGCTGCAATCACTTGGCGCTCGAATGGACTGTCGGGTTCTCGCCCCGTTGGCATGCTCTGCTCCACCAGGGCTCGGGGTCCCCGAATGGCGAACTCCAAGTAGTTCTTCAGGTCGCGTACGCCTGCGGCCCGGACACGAGACAAGTCGATTTGCTCGGGAAGCAGCGTGCTGAATATGACCACGCCCACTCGAGCACGAGACACAGCAACGTTGAGGCGCCGATGTCCCCCTTCGAGATTCAGAGGCCCGAAATTGAGGCTGACCTTTCCGGATGCATCAGGCCCGTAGGTAATCGAGAAGAAGATGATGTCGCGCTCATCGCCCTGGACGTTCTCCAGGTTTTTGATGAACAACCCTTCTTGCCGCGCTTGCGCAATAGCTTGGTCCAGCGGCTGGGAGGCCCGGCGGCGCTCATCAAGCATGCGCTCAATCAGGCTTTGCTGGGCTTGGTTGAAAGTCACCACGCCCAACGTCAAGTCGCGCTTCGTTGGGTCGAGATAGTGTTGCTCAATCGCCTTAACGATGGCATCCGCCTCGGCCCGGTTGGTTCTGGAACCGCCACGGTCATAGACGCCTTGAACGCGCTCGAAGCGCACGCTCTGGTCATCTGTGACCGGCGACGGAAATGTCACCAGCTCATTGTCGTAGTAGGTGACGTTGCTAAATGTAATCAACCCCTCGTGCTTGCTTCGGTAGTGCCAGTTCAGCCGAAGCTCCGGTAGCCCGATGCTCAGACACTCGTCGAGAATGCTCTCGAGGTCTTGAATATCATCGCCATCCGGCCCTTCTTCGGAATCGTCCGCCCGACTGAAGAAGCTGGTCGGCGGCAGTTGCTTTGGGTCTCCGACGCATACGAGTTGCTTGCCGCGGGCGATTGCGCCAACTGCGTCCCAAACTGGAATCTGTGACGCCTCATCGAATATAACCACGTCGAACTGGGCATGAGAGGCATCCAGGTACTGCGCAACCGACAGGGGTGACATCAGCAGACATGGCTTCAGCCGGGTCATCAGGCTTGGCAGGTTCTGCACCAGTTGCCGAATCGGCATGTGTTTGCGCTGCTTCTGCAATTCACGCCGCAGCTTCCCTAACTCAGAATCTGCCCCAGGGACTACGCCGACACTGGCGGGAATCTGGCCTGCCAGCTTTGCCGCAATATATTGCTGGGTCAGTTTCTGGAAACGCTCATCGGCTTCCTTGAACTCGGCAATCTTGCGGTCATGCTCAGCGCTCGCGAAATTGCAGAGCACTGGTTCCCGGTCAATTGCCTTCCGCAGCCACCAGCTCTGATAGCTGTATTCGAAGAACGTCGCCACGCTGGACAGTGGCACCTCACCTGCCTCAAGCGCATCGACAATGCCCTGCAATCCGCTACTGATTGCGTTAGCTCGGGATTTCCGCCACAAACACCACGGCTGCAGTTGGCGCGATGCTGACTGCCACCCCTGAAGCAAGCTCAGAAGTCGAGGAATCACGCCGGACGCGGTCGGCTCAAGCCCAAGGTCTGCGTGGCAGTTCCCCAACTCAACTACCCGCCGCAGTTGAGCTATCGCTTCCCGATAGCAGTCGCGGTACGCCAGTAAACTCGCGCCAAGAGGCGTGCCCGCCTTCAGCATGCCTCTATTGTCCGAGACGAATGGCTGGAGCTTTGCACGCAACGTTTGGGCGAGTTCGATGTCGCTGCCCGCGATGGCGCTCACCGCATCAGCAAACGACGTCGCCCACCGTTCCGCACTCTCGACGACATTCCAATCAGTCTTGGATGCTGCGAAAGTTTCATGCAGCAGTTGCGATGCATCCGAAGACATGGACTCAATGGCCTTGTCCTCGACGTTGACAGCGGTCAACGCCGCTATGACGGCCGGAACATCGGTGCCTTGTGGACGCCGTTGGTCTTGACGATACAGGCGCAACCGGCCAGTGACCGCCCGCTGGGCAAGCCAGCGCTTCGGCCACCAAGTATTGGTCGCTGCAGCCCATTGCAGTTTCAGCTCAGAGGCATTCAGTGTGGCGACATCCTCCACGTAGAGCTTGCTAAGTGGCTCCCATGCCTGATTGCGCGCCAGACCGTGCTGGCGCAAACAGGCAAGCCTGCTACGAACGGACTCGTCATGCGCTGACCGGGCAACATCAACGGGAACGGTTGGCGCAGCAGAAAGCACGTCGGCCAACGCATCGAACTTACCCAGTTGGTTCAAGGAGAAGGCAATCTTGGGCAGGCCCAGTAGATTCAGCAGGCTCGATGTAGCTTCATCCAGCTTCTTGATTTGAGCCTCAAGCATCGAGACCGCGTCAAGGAACTCTTGTTGCCAGCTCGGCATCCACTCGGTTTTATGGATTACGGCCAGCGGGTGATTCTGCAAACCGGTCAGTTGTCCGGCCAACGCCCCCATCTGGCGACAGGTTTCCCGCAATGCCTCAAGCTGAGCCCGGTCGTGTACGTCCGCGTCTGCCCACGGCATTGGGCCAGGCCGCATTTCTGCATACTGCAGGGTGGTCCCGATGGCGTCGTAAATGGTAAGGTCATTCGAATGGATGCGGTGCAGGGCACTCGCCACGCCATTCAGGTCGGTGCGTAGCGCGAGCAGCCGTTCGGACTCTCGCTCCCAGTCCTTTACCGTGCGTGCGCCTGCGGCGTCGAGCGCGATGCCAAGCTGCTTCAGGACATCCGCCTTCTTCGCCTTGGAAGAGTGCAGTTCCAAGCAGAACGGACCAAGCCCCAAGCTGCTGAGCCGGCGGTGCACTACCTCGAGCGCAGCCATCTTTTCGGAGACAAACAGCACGGTCTTCCCCGTAGCCAGCAGATGGGCAATCAGGTTCGAGATGGTCTGGCTTTTGCCCGTCCCAGGCGGACCTTCGATAACCAGATTCTTGCCCTCGGCGGCTACGCAAACCGCACGCAACTGCGAAGAGTCCGATAGAAGCGGCGTGAACAAGTCTTGCGGCCGGAATTTTTCATCCAGGGTATTGGGCTCGAACCCCGTCGCGCTGTCTGCGAATGCCTTGCCGGGGTTGTTAATCAGATGGGCAACAACGCTGCTTTCCTGGAGTTGTTTCTGGCGGTCCTGGAGGTCCTTCCACATCAGGTACTTCGTGAACGAGAAAATGCCCAGGTGGACTTGCTCCTTGACCTCCCATCCCTTCAGTTCGCTCACATGCAGCCGGAAGGTTTGCAGTATGCGATTGACATCGATACCCCGGTCATCGGTCGGTAGGGTGTCAAACGACGGCAATTTCAGGCTGAAGTCCTGTAGCAACTTCTGGAGCAGCGTCGGGTTCACGAGGGCATCGTCGTCGTGACGAACCAGCCGAAAACCACTCCTGACGGACTGACGGGACAGCGTGACCGGGATGAGCAGAATCGGGGCAAGGTGGCTCGATTCGGCATCCTTGCTCTCCTGCCATTGCAACATTCCGAATGCGAGAAACAGCGTATTGGCACCACCTTCCTCCATCCCGGTGCTGGCGGCCCGGAATATCTCGAGAAGCTTGCCTTCCAAGGCATCTTCGCTGACGTCAGTGACGATTTCGTTCCGGCTGAGAGCGTCGACTGCCAGGTCATCGACGGCAGAGGTGCCATTGCGGCCGGCATACACGTTGGCATCCCGACCATCCGCACCAGTCATCATTTTCGGCAGCGCGCGAACACGAAACTCACTCCCCTCCGCAAGCCGGTCTTCCAGCGCGCCCGGGTCCGGGCAGATGACGCGCAAGGTGGTTTTAGACGGCTTGAAGTTCAGAAGCTTGTTTCGCAGCGTCAGGTCGAGCAGCTTGCTTTTCCATTTCGCCAGGCGCCCTTCCGGTGTGTCAGGCGTGACGTCGTCACGGAGCGGTACCACAACCGGGTCCAATGGCGGCAACTGAGGGACATCCTCAATGACAGGAACATCGCCTTTGGCAATCAGGCCAGTAGGTTCGTCGATGTGCGACGAGCGGGATGGCAACGGGCGAATTTGGACTTCGCGTGCGCGTCGAATGTCCACTGCATACGCGAATTGCTCCTCGTCGTTCAGATGCTCCTCACCACGAGAGCAGGCCCAGCGCAGTGACGGCTTCTGGCCGCCCGCCACGCCGGTGGTCTCGAAGACCATGAATTCCCCCGACTTCACGCGCTTACGAATCGCCTGAACGTCATCCACCAGTGCCGTGGGGAAATCAGTTTCTATCAACCAAACGCCCACCCAGGCATGACCCTCTTTGAACAGCACAACAGGATGCATGCCGGCTTGCTCCAGGCAAGACGCAAACAGCATTGCAAGGTCGAGACAGGTCGCTAGCTTGCTGTCGAGGATGCGCTCGGGGGTTCGGATTTTCTGACCGTCGTTCCCGAATGAAGCCGGCGGATTCGAGTATTGAATGTCCTCGGCAACTACGGTGCTGTAGATGGCCGACACCTGCTTCCAGACTTTTTCACGATTCTTGGATTGGTAGCCGTCCATCGACAGGTCGACAGACGTCTGGCGCAACAATCCAGATGCCCGAGCAATGAGCTTGTCCACGACCCTCGAGTTCGGCATGCAGAACGCGGCCAATAGCTCAGGTAAGGACCGCGTACCAGCCCACTGGTCGTAAGCGAGCACATCAATGCTGTGCGTCGCCGTCGCAAGCTCGTTGCCTTGAATGCTCAATGAAGCAGCAATGCTTGCGCGTTCGGACTCATCGAGGCGGCTGAAATACTGATGGTCTGGGCGCAGGTCGACGGGCGCCAGGCGGCGGCTCTCGCCGGCAGCCAGTGCCTCGAAACGAAAGCGGGCACTCTCCGCAAAGGCGGGAACACATTTGACGGTTAGCTCGACGTCCGTGAGCGTTGTCTTCCCATCATTGGTCACCAGGATTTCGCGAATGACCGGGACGTTGTTCTGAACCGCTGCGTACCCTATTGTGAGGTCCGCAATAACTTGAACGCTCGGTAGCGTCGCTGAATCGAACCGGGTTTTGAGGAGGCTCCAGTCTTTGAGAAAATGGAGCCACTATGAGCAAGCAGACCAAGTTTTCCCCCGAAGTCCGTGAACGCGCCGTGCGTCTGGTGCAGGAGCACCGTGGCGAGTATCCGTCACTGTGGGCGGCCGTCGAGTCCATTGCGCCGAAGATCGGTTGCGTGCCGGCCACGCTGCTGGACTGGGTCAAGCGCAGCGAGATCGACAGCGGCATGCGTGACGGCATGACCACCAGCGAACGCGAGCGCATGAAGGCGCTGGAGCGCGAGAATAAGGAACTGCGCCGAGCCAACGAGATCCTCAAGTCGGCCAGTGCTTTTTTCGCCCAGGCGGCGCTCGACCGCGAACTGAAGAAGTAAACGCCTATATCGACCGGCACCGGGACGTCTACGGGGTCGAGCCGATCTGCAAGGTGTTGCAGGTTGCCCCATCGGCGTATCGGCGTCACGCCGCGCGCCAACGACGTCCAGAACTGCGCAGTGCGCGCAGCCAGCGCGACGAGGGTTTGATGGCAGAGATTGGACGTGTGTGGCAAGCCAACATGCAGGTCTATGGCGTACGTAAAGTCTGGCATCAATTGCGCCGCGAAGGCATCGCTGTGGCCCGCTGCACGGTCGAACGCCTGATGCGCCGCCTGGGTTTGCAGGGAGCGCGCCGGGGCAAGCGGGTGCGCACCACCATTGCCAACGGTTCGCAGGCCTGCCCACTGGATCGCGTCAATCGCCACTTCCATGCCGACAGGCCCAATCAGTTATGGGTCTCGGACTTCACCTACGTGTCGACCTGGCAAGGCTGGCTGTATGTGGCCTTCGTCATCGACGTATTCGCTCGCCGCATCGTCGGCTGGCGCGTGAGCAACACCATGAGTACAGACTTCGTGCTCGATGCCCTGGAACAGGCCCTGTATGACCGGCGTCCCACCGACACCCTGACTCATCATTCTGATCGAGGATCCCAATACGTGTCCATCCGCTATACCGAACGTCTGGCCGAGGCAGGCATCGAACCGTCCGTGGGCAGCCGTGGCGACAGTTACGACAATGCCCTGGCTGAAACCATCAACGGGCTGTACAAGGCCGAACTGATCCATCACCGAGCGCCTTGGAAAACCAGGGCTGCCGTGGAGTGGGCAACGCTGGAATGGGTTGCCTGGTACAACCAGCAGCGCCTGCTCGGGTCCATCGGCTATATTCCTCCTGCGCAGGCTGAAGAACTCTACCACCGTACCCACTCGGACCCTGTGCCGATCAACGCTGTACTTTAACCAAACAGCCTCCTCGATTACCGGGGCGATTCATGTTGCCGTATCCCGTTGCCTTGATGCAGGAGCCATTTGGTTTACGCAAAATTCTGCGCGCAGCGGAGTTTGCCGAAAAGATCGAATTGAAGCCGTTGCTCACCACCAATTCGTTAGCAAGTTTGAAGAATCACGTCAGGGCTCAACGTGCTTTGACATTCATGTCCGAGCGCGCCGTAGCCAAGGAGGTCGGTGCACGTGAGCTGGTCACCGTCCGCATCGCCAATCCTGTCCTGGAGGCGGCCGAGATCCAGTTGGTTGTTCGTGCCGAGGGCGTTGCGTCCTCGGCGTTGATGCAGCTGCAGAAGACTTTGAGTGAGATGTCGCTCTTTTGCTAGACGGGTACCCGGCGTCAATTGCAGACCACGCTGCAGTTATAAAGGCGGCTGCACGTTCGAGAGCAACACTGGCAGTATCCAGTACGCCAACATCACGCTGGAACACATGATGCATGCCACCGTAGATGTCGAGTTTGACTTCGGCACCTAGAGCGGCGGCCTGACAGGCATAGCGAGTCGAGTCATCACGAAGAATCTCGTCCCGACCGACCTGGATGTAGATCGGCGGTAGCTGCTCGGGGATGCCAAATAGGGGGGAAGCATCTGGATCAGGGGGGATTATGGCCATCCAGGTAGGAGCGCGCCAGGCTATCGATGACGTCTCGGGTAAAGACTCGATCGCGTATAGCGGAATCGTGAAAGGATGGGCCGCTATTTGTCAGATCGGTCCAGGGGGAGAAAGTTACGATTGAGGCCAGCTTTGCACCTTCCTTGGGTGGATGTCGAGCCATCGCCATCATTCGTGATGAGTACTTGCGTGACTGCCAGCTAAATTATTCATGATGTCGCCTCGTGCACGATTTTAGTTAACCACTCAGCGAATACTCGTACCCGCTTGGGAATATTTCGCCGGTGCGGAAACAAGAGGTTCATGATCATCGGCGCTGGAAGATGATCTGACAAAACCTGAACCAAATCTCCCGTCTTGATCTCCTTGAGAGCCCTAATCTTTGGCATCTGAGCAATCCCAAGCCCCGCCCGACACGCGGAGTGGTAGGCGACACTATTGTTCACCGTGATCACGTGGCGCATCGGGATGCTCAATGTCTGCTGTGCGAGCGAGTCATAGTATTCGAACGCTGCAGGAAGGCTTGTTGGGTTAGGCTGGTAATTGAGTAGCCAGTGTTGCGACAGACTAGAGATGCCGTTTGGCGTACCGTGTCTTTTGATGTAGCTGTGACTCACAACGTTAAGTAGTTCGAGAGCGGGTACCCCCATGCGGGTCTTCTTCCTAGTCGGGTCAGCACATTTGTCGAGTGGATAAGAAACGAGTTGCAAAAGTCCGAAGGCGATTTCGTTGGGCGGAAATAAGGCGCATCAACTGCTCGATATGACCTAGTAATTCGATCTGTAACGAGTGAGTGAAGCCTGCCTGCGGTTCAAAAGAATAAGTGACGAAGAGCGCGAAGACGGCGGAAAGCATCCACGGCATAGGACTAACTGTAACGGCACATTGGGACCGGACATCATTTGCGGCAATGAGGCAATACCGGCCAAAAAGCCCCGGATTTTGTGAGTGAAGCGTGCGGCACTCTGTGGCGGAGTGCTTTACGAAGCTCCTCGACAGACTTTATTTTTGTCCGACAGACTTTATTTTTACGGATCAACGCGCAAGCAAGCCTTCCAGGATTTCGCTACACTATTAATTGACGAATCAATCGTTGATGCGGCATTTGTATTGCCGCTCCCAGTCATGGCCGTCCACACCGCGCTCCCACATTCCCATACCCAGGTCCTGCCGTTCAAGGAATCGCTTTTGGCGATGATCGGCATTTGCTTTGTCGTCGTTCTGGTGGCGTTCGACCAGACCGTGGTCGGTACCGCCTTGCCGACGG
>Ga0209482_1000854_pt1 | contig 24076 bp, 20 predicted proteins | sample CoawatmetaG10DNA_FD_187512 | JGI IMG/M metagenome (GOLD analysis project Ga0209482, IMG submission 187512) | Marine microbial communities from the West Antarctic Peninsula - Coastal water metaG104-DNA (SPAdes) (version 2) | ecosystem: Environmental > Aquatic > Marine > Coastal ...
GTTTACCTATAGATTAATCAAGTTCTTATTTAAGATTTTTTTGCAACTATACATCTTGGTATTTCAGCTAAATCATTTTCAATTGATATTAATGTAAAATTCTTTTTTTTCAATAAGTTAAGTATATCTTTCTCTTGTCCTTTACCAATTTCTAAAAATAAATAAAATTTATTTTTTATAGTGGATGATATATTTTTCAAAATTTTTTCATAAAAAATCATTCCATTATTTTCTGAAAATAACGCTAGGTGAGGTTCATAGTCATGAACATTTTTTTGTAAATTCTGATCTGTCTTTGATATATAGGGAGGGTTTGATACAATAATATCAAATCCATTAAGATTAAAACTATCAAAATCACCTTTTACTAAGTCTAATCTGACTGGGTTTTTTAATAATCTTTTATTTATATTTGCAACATCTATCGCCGGCTTACTTATATCAATTCCGACACCATATGCATTAATATATTCTTGCAATAAAGAGATAATTATACATCCTGAGCCTGTTCCCAAATCAGCAATTTTTAAATTACTGTCTCTATTTGGAAAATATTTTATTACACTTTCAATAATTAACTCAGTTTCTGGCCTGGGAATAAGTGTATCTTTAGAAACTTTAAAATCATCATTCCAAAAAGATTTTTTTTTCACTATGTGTGCAATAGGTTCGTCTTTAGATCTTCTATTTATAAGTACAAGATAGGCATCTAAATTTATCTTACTAATTTCATCATTTTTTTTAAGCTCAAACGTTTCATTGTCCAAATTCAGTAAATATTTTAAGAGAATTTTTGCATCTAGCTGATGATTCTGAATATCTAAAATCTTTAATGTTTTTATGCCCATTAAAAACGCATCTTGAATAGTTAACATTTATTGATTTTGACTAGCTATTATTAAGCCTGTAATTATTTCCTCGATGCCATTTGCATTTAGTATTTGATCTAACTTATAAAGTGTCAAATTTATCCTGTGGTCAGTAACCCGCCCTTGTGGAAAGTTATAAGTCCGAATTCTGGCAGATCGATCACCACTGCCTATTTGTGATTTTCTTTTTTCAGACATTTCGGAATCTTGCTTATTGCGCTCAAAATCATAAAGACGAGACTTTAGAACTAACATCGCTTTGGCTTTATTTTTATGTTGTGATTTTTCGTCTTGCTGCGTAACTACAATACCAGACGGAGCATGGGTTATTCTAACTGCACTGTCAGTTGTATTAACTGACTGTCCTCCAGGACCACTTGATCTAAAAACATCAATTCTTAAATCTTTTTCTTCAATATGAATATCTACATCATCAGCCTCGGGCAAAACTACAACACTAGCTGCAGATGTATGAATTCTTCCTTGTGATTCTGTTTCGGGAACTCTTTGAACACGATGTACACCAGATTCGAATTTTAATTTAGAATAAACTTTATTACCTGATATTTTACAAATTGCCTCTTTGATTCCACCATGATCTGCATCAGAAGTAGATAATAATTCTAATTTCCATTTTTCAGTTTCCGCATAACGCTGGTACATTCTTAATAAATCGCCAGCAAATAAAGCTGCTTCGTCGCCACCTGTGCCAGCTCTAATTTCCACGATTACATTTTTTTCATCAAGTGGATCTTTTGGTACGAGACTTATCTTAAGAAAGTTTTCTGATTCTATTAATTTATCTTTGCACAAATTAATTTCTTTTTTTGCCATCTCTACAATTTCTTCATCACTACCTTGAATTAAAGATTGAAGTTCTTCATACTCTTTTTTAAAATTATTATAAGTATTAATATTATCTACTATTGGCTTAAGGTCGGAGTATTCTTTTGAAATTTTAACAAACTCTTCGTTGTCACCTGAAATAACACTCATAGATTCTTCAAGCATTTTACTTCTTAGTAATATTTTTTCTAAGTCTTCTTCTTTAATCATTTAATTCTGCAATTCTCTCTTCAACTAATTTTACAACTTTAGTGACGATATCTTCATTTGATATTTTCTGATCAGTAACTCCGGATAAATAGAGCATATTACTACCCTTTCCACCACCGGTTACACCTATATCACTATTAAGTGCTTCGCCTGGACCATTAACAATGCAACCAATAATAGAGACAGTAATAGATTGTTTAATATGTGAAAGTTTTTGCTCTAAAGTTTTTACTGTTTCAATTACTGGAAACGCCTGTCTAGCACAAGATGGGCATGAAATTATTTTTACGCCTCTAGATCTTAAGTCTAGACTCTTCAAAATTTCGTAACCAATTTTAATTTCTTCTACTGGATCTGCAGTCAATGAAACTCTCACAGTGTCACCAATTCCTTGTGAGAGAAGTTTGCCTATACTCATTGAAGATTTTATTGATCCACTTATATACGTCCCCGCTTCTGTAAGACCTAAATGAAGAGGATAATCAGTTAATTTACTTAACTTTTCATATGCAGCTACCATTGTATGTACATTAGATGCTTTGACGCTAATCTTAAAATTATCAAAATTATTTGACTCTAATAAATGAATATTTTCTAAAGCACTGTCTACAAGTGCGTCCGCACCAGGCTCCTTATATTTTTCCATTATCTTTTTATCAAGTGAGCCGGCATTAACGCCAATTCTCATAGAAATATTATTTGCTTTTGCCGAAGCAATTACTTCTTTGATTTTTTCTGGTCCAATGTTTCCTGGATTAACTCTTAAGCATGCAGCACCAGCATCCGCAGCTTCTAGTGCTCTTTTATAATGAAAGTGAATATCCGCAACTATTGGGACTGTAACATTATTAACAATTTCTTTTAATGCTTTGGTAGATTCTTCGTTTGGACAAGACACTCTGACAATATCCGCGCCCTCGTCTTCTAAAGACTTAATTTGATTAACAGTTGCATCTACGTCTTCAGTAATGGTGTTAGTCATTGATTGAATACTAATTAAAGCATCGCCACCAACTTTTACATTGCCGACAGATATTTTTTTAGTTTTTCTTCTAATGATATTATTATCAACATTATAGCCCATGAGTTATTTTTCTTTTATAAAGTAATAATTAATAAATTTTTAATATTTTTATAGCTTATCTAATTCAAATATTTGATGAAGCGACTTTACAGCTACTTCTGTTTTTGCCATATCAATAAGCACACTTATTTTTATCTCTGATGTAGATATTACCTCAATATTAATATTATTTTTTGATAAACAATCAAACATTTTTGCTGCAATTCCAGGCTGATTCCTCATGCCCGCTCCAATAATAGAGACTTTTGACAGGTTATCCTCACTAATTACTTTTTCAAAAACAATGATGCTTTTTAGCTCCTCAAGTACTTGTAATGATTGTTTGAGATCTGTAACTGGAACTGTAAAAGTTAAATTAGTTTCTTCTCTCTCAATAAAATTATTTTGTACAATCATATCTACATTGATGCTTTTTACTGAAAGTGAGTTAAAAATTGTTGCTGCAATTCCAGGTTTGTCTACTAAACCAATTATTGTAACTTTTGCTTCATCTTTTGAGTACGCCACACCTGTAACGGCTTGATTTTCATTATTTAAAACATCTTCACTAATGAGTGTACCCATATTATCAGGATCAAATGAAGACCTTACTTGGATTTTTACATTGTGTTTGATTGCCGACTCCACAGATGAGGTTTGTAAAACTTTTGCACCTTGGGATGCCATCTCAATCATTTCTTCATAAGAAACTTTATCAAGTCTTTTTACATTATCTGCCATTCTTGGATCAGTTGTATAAACACCATCAACATCAGTGTAAATATCACACCTTTCAGCATTTAAAGCTGAGGCTAAAAATACAGCTGTATTATCTGAGCCTCCACGACCTATAGTTGTTATTCTTCCATTAGATCCAACTCCTTGAAAACCGGCAACAACAGCAACCTGTCGATTTAAAAAACCATCTAAAATATTCTTATTTTCGATTTTAGAAATAAGTGAGTGCCTATGATTTCCAGATGTAACAATAGGAAGTTGCCAACCTAACCATGACCGAGCATTAATATTTATTTCTTTTAAAGCCAAGGCCAATAATCCCGAAGTAACTTGTTCACCTGAGGCAAGAATTGCATCGTACTCAGCATCATCTTGTGAATTAATAAGATTGATATTTTCTATTAATTTATTTGTAGTTCCCGACATTGCGGATACTACAACTGCAATATCATAACCTGATTCATATTCTTTTTTTATTATTTGTGCGGCAGATTTGATCAAATCTACTGATCCGACTGATGTACCACCAAATTTAAGGACGAGTATCGACATATTTATTATTTATAGTTATGTGGTGACTTTTGTTAATATTTTTCTATATGTTATGGTGGCTAGAATTAATGTAAATAGCTATATTTAGCAAGAATAACTTTGAAAGAGACTATGTCTGATATTAAAAATACTATAAATACTGATGAAATAAATAAGTTTTCTCGCTTAGCAGATGAATGGTGGAAAGCTAATGGTAAATTTAAGACTCTCCATAAATTTAATCCCATTAGACTCAAGTTTATTATAGACCAAACAATTACTATATTTAATTGTGATGAAAAAAGTGAGCAACCATTAAAAGGCATTAAGATTCTAGATATTGGTTGTGGCGGTGGCCTGCTTTCAGAGCCACTTGCTCGTTTAGGTGCGATTGTTACAGGGGTTGATGCAGCAGAAAATAATATTAAAGCAGCGCGTGTTCATGCTGAAAAAGAAAATGTTGATATAAACTATATCAATGGTGACATTGATAGCCTTAATCCTTTAGAAAAATTTGATGTTATTTTGAACATGGAAGTAATAGAGCATGTAGAAAATACTGATTACTTTATGAAGAGCTGTTGTAATTGTGCAAGCGACAGAGGCATAATATTTATGGCAACTATTAATAGAACTCTATTTTCACTAGTTTTTGCTAAATATATGGCAGAGTACGTGTTAGGATTTTTACCAAAAGGTACTCATGATTGGAGCAAGTTTTTATCTCCTGAAGAAGTATATTCTTTTTTACTAAAAAATGATTTTAGTATTAGAGAGACTTTGGGTGTTAATTTTAATCCAATAAAAAATAACTGGTCTATTTCAAGATTTACACCAGCTAATTTTATGGTTCTTGGACAAAAAAACTAGCAGTCAAAATTTATTATCTATTTTTAGAGATGGTATAGATTTTCTAGAACTTTCTACTTCTTTAAGATCTAACTCAGCTAAAATTATGCCAATCCCATTTTTTTTATTCTTTATTATTTTACCCCATGGAGAAATAATTACACTATGTCCAAATGTATTTCTTCCTTTGTAGTGCTGCCCAAATTGTGCAGGAGCAACAATAAAGCAACCATTTTCAATTGCCCTTGCTTTAAGTAGAGTTAGCCAGTGAGCTTTTCCAGTAGTCTTGGTAAAAGCAGAAGGAATAAAAATAATGCTAGATCCTGCTTGTGCTAGTTTTCTATACATCAATGGAAACCTAAGGTCATAGCATATACTTAGTCCAACTACAGCCCAAGGGGTTTTGACTGTTACCAGGCTCCTACCTTTTTCATATAATCTTGATTCTTTATAACTTTCCTTATCTGAAAGTGTGACATCAAACATATGAATCTTATTATATTCAGCAGCAACAAGTCCCTTACTATTGATTAAATAAGATCTATTCATTAATCTGTTTTTACTGTGCTTAACTATTATAGATCCAATTAAAATCCATACAGATTTTGTCTTGGCTATATCTTTAATACTTGCTAAAAAAATAGAATTATCATTACTCGAGCAGGCTTCTATCAATGCATCTTTATTAGGATGCATTATATTAGAGTTTTCAGGTGTAGCAATTAAATCTGCACCTTTTTTGACTGCAGAATGAATTAATTTCTCAATTTTTTTTAAATTTTTATTAATGTTGGACTTACTGTTTAGCTGAATACAGGCAATCTTAATTTTATTATTCCTTATGCTCATCTATTAGTAGATTATTTAAATCACCACTAGCGACTATTGCAGACAGCTCGCTGTATCCACCGACATGAGTATCATTAATAAAAATCTGTGGAACTGTTCTCATTCCATTTGATTTTTCAAGCATTTCAGAACGTGAGTTTTCATCGCGCTGAATATTAAATTCATCAAAATTTAAACCTTTGCTTTGCAAGAGTTTTTTAGCTTGCGTACAAAAACTGCAATTATCTGATGTATAAACTATTATTTTATTTGTCATGCATTAACTTATAATAGAGATATTATCTTTAAACAATAAATAAAACTTTTTGATGATTGATAAACACCGCTACGCACTAGCAAGAGGGCGCTCCAGCAATATAAGTGATCAAGATAGAACTATTGATAAATTTGTGACAGATAGGTTTATTGAAATAATCCTTGAGCAAAAAAAATTTTTTAATAGGGCACTTATTATTGGAGATAAAGATAATTTTACGGAACTACAGCTTAATCTAATTGGTATTATGGATGTTACTCATATTAATATTTCCAAAGAGCTTAATTCTAAGAAAATTCACATTCTTCCAGACAATGAAATGATACCAGATTTAGGTTCTTACGATTTAATAATTGGCTTATCTTTAATAAATTTTTTAGATGATATTCCCAATTTTTTGAAACAACTTAAAAAACTATTGTCTCCAGAAGGCTTAATGTTACATAATTTTTTCTCTGAAAATAACTTACTAGAATTAAAAGAAATGTTTTCTAAGGTTGAATTGGAAGTCTATAATGGTATTTCACAACGCTTTATGCCCGTTATAGACATTAGAGACATAGGTGATCTTATAAATAATTTAGGTTTTACAGATACAGTAATATTAAGAGAAAATTTCAAATGTTTTTATAGTACTTTCAGAGAAATGTTAACTCACTTAAGGCTTATGGCTTGTACCAATTTCCTTAAGGTAAAAGAAAACAAATATATCAATAAACACTTTATAAACAATTTGCTTATTTTTTTTGAAAATAAAAAAATAGATGGATTGTTTAAACTAAGTTTTGATATTTTAATTATTAGCTCTTGGAAAAAATAGTTTTTTTATTCCTTAAAATTTTTTTTATTATATTTTTACTGGCTGGCAACATGTTAATATCTTTAAGAGCTTCACTTTTTATCCATTTAAATTTTTGATTATCCATACCTTTAATTCTTCCTTGCCATTTATTTGTAAAATAAACTTGCATCGATAAAAAATATTCTGGATATTCATAAAAAATATTCATTAAAAATAGTAATTTTTTAGTTTCAATCGATACGTCTAACTCTTCTTTTATTTCTCTTACAGCAGCAAAATTAAATTTCTCATTATTTTTAACTTTGCCACCAGGAAACTCCCAAAACCCCTGCATGAACTTGCCGGTTGGTCTTTGGCAAATAAGTACCTCGTTTGATTTATTGATTAAAATGACACAAGAACAAAATAAAACATTCATGTCTTATATGAGGCATTAATCCTTATATAGTCATAAGAATAATCACAAGTCATTATCTTTGTATCGCCCTTACCTATACCCAAATCAATGGCAATAGTGATTCTATTGTTTTTCATATATTTTTTTAGATCTGAATCTTTACATTTTAAATTTCGAGAGCCATTACTGGCCACTAGATTGGCTCCAAATTTAATCTTTAATTTATTTATATTTATATTTTCTTTTGACTTACCTATTGCCATTATGACTCTACCCCAATTAGGATCTTCACCATAAATAGCAGTCTTTACTAGTGGTGACTCTGCTATTGCTCGAGCAATCACCTTAGCTGACTTAATACTCTGCGCTCCTACTACACTAACCTCAACTAATTTAGTCGCACCTTCACCGTCTTTAATAATTTGTTCGGCTAAATCAACCATCACATTTTTTAATTGAATCTTAAAATTTCTTAATAATTTATCATCTTTATTTTTTATAATTCTATGTTTTGCATAATTAGTGCTAATAAGCATTACCGTGTCATTAGTGGATTCATCGCCATCAACCGTTATACTGTTAAAACTATCTTCATTAATTTCTTTAAGAAGTGACTGCAATACTGGTCTAGCAATGTTCGCATCAGTAAATATAAAGCCGAGCATAGTTGCCATATTGGGAGCGATCATGCCTGAACCTTTGGCAATACCTTTAATAATGATTTTCTTACCTTCTATTATTGCATTTGCCTCTTTAAGCTTAGGAAATGTATCTGTAGTCATTATAGCTTTAGCTGCATCAAGCCAATTAGATTTATTTTTTTCATTATGATGAGATATAGATTTGATTATTTTTTTAAATGGGAATGGCTCACCTATAACTCCGGTCGAAGCAACAAATATATTACTTGAACTTATATAAAATTTATTTTCTATAAACTTAATTAATTTGATTAAAGCTTCTTTTCCTTGCTTGCCTGTAAAAGTATTAGCATTTCCAGAATTTACCAATAGTGCTTTAATTTTTCCTTTTTTTAAGTTTTTTTCATTCCAATCAATTGTTATAGATCTTGTCTTTGAATGTGTAGAAACTTCAGCAATATTCAGCTCTTCATCAAATAAAAATAAAAGTACATCAAGTCTATTGTAATTATATAGATTGGCACAATATGTATAAATACTCACTCCTGGAATAGGTTTCATGGCCTTAAAACTCTTTGGTGCCAAAGGAGATATTTTGTTAATCGATTGATGTTTAGGGTTTTTTGTTGTTGTTTTCATTACAGTTAATATTTATGGATGTTGAGTAATTGACAATGTTGTTGCAGAGTATAAAAAGTAAATATCATTCTATTTTAATTTGAACCAATAATATAACTAAATGGCAAATTTATCCTCTTTTTTAGGCTCAATTTTTAATCCTTACAATAAAAATAAATTAAAAGAATTTCAGTCTATTGTTAAAAAAATTAATGAAATTGAAGACAATTATACTGGAAAAAGTCAATCTGAATTAATCCAATTTACTAATCAATTAAAAGCTGATTTCAAAAATGGGACTACACTGGATGAATTGCTGGTCCCAGCTTTTGCTTTAGTAAGAGAGGCTGCTAAACAAACTTTAAATCAAAGACATTTTGATGTTCAACTTTTAGGGGGGCTAGTTCTTCATAATGGTGCAATTGCTGAAATGAAAACTGGTGAAGGAAAAACATTAGTATCAACTCTACCTGCATTTTTAAATGCCCTTTCTGGAAAAAGTGTTCACATAGTAACAGTGAATGAATATTTAGCTAAACGGGATTCTGAATGGATGGGTAAGGTATTTAATTATTTAGGCTTATCAGTTGGTTGTATTTCAAATGAAATAAAAACTAATGCGGAGCGTAAAGCGATGTATCTATGTGATATAATTTATGGGACAAATAACGAATTTGGTTTTGATTATTTACGTGATAATTTAAAACTCCAAAAAGATCATATGGTTCAACGTGATCATAACTTTTGCATAGTAGATGAGGTCGATAGCATCTTAATAGATGAGTCTAGAACCCCACTTGTTATTTCTGGAGCAGTTGAAGACAAGACAGTTTTATATAATACTATAAATTCTTTAATTCCAATTTTAGATCCTAAAGATTACGAGGTAGATGAAAAATCAAAATCTGTAAATCTTTCTGAAGTAGGAACAGATACGGCTGAGAAGATCTTGCTGCAAAGAAACCTAATGAAATCAGAATCTTTATATGATGTGGAAAACGTTTCAGTTGTTCACCATATCAATCAGGCATTACGTGCACATAAGCTGTTTGAAAAAGACATTGATTATATTGTTAAAGACGGACAAATTATTATTATTGATGAATTTACTGGAAGAATGATGGAGGGAAGAAGGTATGGGGACGGTCTTCATCAAGCAATAGAGGCAAAAGAAAACGTCTCAGTTCAAGGTGAAAGTCAAACTGTTGCATCAATTACATATCAAAACTATTTTAGACTTTATAAAAAAATTTCTGGGATGACAGGAACTGCATTAACAGAGGCCGAAGAGTTTTCCGATATATATAATTTATCAGTTTTTGATATACCAACTAATCAACCTATTACTAGGAAAGATCAGCAGGACGTTATATTCCGAACATCCGATGAAAAGTATAACGCAATAATTGATCAAATCTTTGAATGCCATGATAGAAAGCAACCTGTTTTAATCGGCACAACAAGTATTGAAAAATCAGAGAGAATTTCTAAAATTTTATCAAAGAAAAGTATAAAGCATAGCGTTTTAAATGCAAAACAGCATGATAGAGAAGCTGAAATTATTTCAAATGCTGGCTACCCTAGCGCAGTAACTATTGCAACAAATATGGCAGGGAGAGGAACCGATATCCAATTAGGCGGTAATTTAGAATTTGCTCTAAATCAAAAAAATAAAAAAATAGTACTCGAAGCCGGCGGACTTTATGTAATCGGAAGCGAAAGGCATGAAAGTAGAAGAATTGATAACCAATTGAGAGGTCGTTCGGGTCGTCAAGGCGATCCTGGTGAAACTAAGTTTTTTCTAAGTTTAGAAGACGATTTAATGAGAATTTTTGGTTCTGATAAAATGGACGGCATGTTAAAATCTCTTGGCTTATCTGAAGGGGAATCTATTCAGCATTCATGGATTACTAAAGCGCTAGAGCGTGCACAAAAAAAAGTTGAAGGTCGAAATTTTGATATAAGAAAAACATTGTTGAAGTTTGATGACGTTTTAAATGATCAAAGAAAAAATATTTTTGAGCAGAGACTTGATCTCATGGATACAGATGAAATAACAGAAACTATCAATGAGATGCAATATGATACTGTTGATGAATTTTTAGATTATCATATTCCAAAAAATTCTTATGTAGACCAATGGGATATAGATGGTTTGGAAAGTGATATTAAAAATCATCTTGCTGCTATATCTGATATCAAGGCATTGGCTGATAAAGACGGTTTTGATAAAGAGCAGCTTAAAGACCATTTATATGAATTAGTAAGAAAAAAATCAGTTAAGCGAGCAGAGGGGCATACTAAAGACTCAGTTGAAAATCTAGAAAGAATGGTTTTATTAAGAATTTTAGATGATAAATGGAAGGACCATATAAATAATTTAGAACAACTTAGACAAACTATTGGTTTAAGGGGCTATGGCCAGAGAGACCCTTTGAGTGAATATAAAAATGAGTCTTTTGTCCTTTTTGAAAATCTTCTTAGTAATTTAAAAATTGATGTTACTAAAACTTTTTCAAGAATAGTGATTAAAGAGTCTAGTGAAATAAGTAATAAAGAAGAAGAATTTATTGAAGGATCTGGTGAAAATCAAAATCTCCCAAAGAAAGAAAAAGTATCTAGAAATACTTTATGCCCATGTGGTTCAGGGAAAAAATATAAGCATTGTCACGGTAAGATTTAGTCTTTAATTGATCCAAATATTAAAAAATAGACAACAGCTGCTACAATTACCAAAAGAGCAAGAGAGCTAATAAAGATTGGATTCTTAAATAAATTATTATTTTCCCTGACATGTCCATACTTACTGTCTAACACAGCATTGGCAGCTGATGTTTTATCTGAAAACAGACCACTTCTTCCAATCTGTAAATATCTTTCTTGTCTGGAATGTTTTAATTGATTTCCATGTTGATTAGATAATGTTTTTAAATATTCATCTATAGCATTTCCAGTATCCTCTATAACTTTTGATCTATTCCTATGTCCACCACCAATAGGTTCGGAAATAACTTTATCTACCACATCTACTTTCAACATATCATCTGCTGTTAATTTTAGCGCTTCTGCAGCTTCGGGCGCTTTACTAGAATCTTTCCATAATATTGATGAGCATCCCTCTGGAGATATTACTGAATATATAGAGTTTTCTAACATTAAAACATTGTTGCCAGTTCCAATTGCAACCGCACCGCCTGAACCACCTTCGCCTATTATAACAACTATGATTGGCACTCCAAGAGACAGGCAACATTCGGTTGCCTTTGCTATTGCATCTGCTTGGCCTCTCTGTTCGGCACCAACTCCTGGATAGGCCCCTGGCGTATCTACAAATGAAATTACAGGCATATCAAATTGTTCAGCTAGTTTCATTAATCTAGTTGCCTTCCTGTAACCTTCGGGCTTTGGCATACCAAAATTATGCTCAATTCTAGAATTTGTATCATGTCCTTTTTCGTGTCCCATAACGAGAACTGGTTGACCTCTAAATCTTCCAAATCCAGCAGTTATAGCTTTATCTTCAGCAAAGGTTCTATCACCAGCCAATTCAAAGAAGTCTGTGATAAGACCTTCAATATAGTCTTTAGTTTTTGGTCTATGTGGATGTCTTGAAATTTGCGTCTTTTGCCAAGCAGTAATATTTGAGAATATTTTCTTATAAGCAATATTTATTTGCTGCTCAGTTTCAGATATTTCGTTTAATATGTCCTCTGAGGGAAATTCTAAGTTTTTAGATTTTAGCTCTTCTATTTTAAGGTCTAGTTCTTGTATTGGCTTTTCAAAATCTAAATATGTTTGCATGAAATATTTATTTTATATCACTTAACCCATTGAATCGATTAATTCCTGTTGATCGATAAGTTGTTCAGCTTGTCTAACTGATGCTGCATCAATAAGCTTGCCATCAAGTGTTACCGCTCCATCATGGGAATCCTGCGCTTGTTTCATTAAAGTTATTATTTTTTTTGCGCGTTCAATTGTAGTCTCTTTTGGAGTAAATAATTCATTAGCTAAATCAACTTGATTAGGGTGAATTGCCCACTTACCTTCACAACCAAGAATAGCTGTTCTTTTTCCTTGTGCATTATATCCATCTGGATCAGAAAAATCTCCAAAAGGGCCATCAATTATTCTCAGTCCATGAGCTCTACCGATAGTAGCCATCATAGAAATTGGATAATGCCATAAATCATTCCAATGAACTAATCTTCCCTCGGGTGTTTCATGGGTTAATATCGCATAATCTGGATTTGGACCTCCAACATTAGTTGTTCTCATTCTAACTGAGGCGGCATAGTCAGCGTAGCCAAAGTGTAACGATTCTATTCTTTCACTCCCAGTACATATTTTATCTAAATTTACTATTCCCATCGCAGTTTCTACTATCAGTTCAAAACCAAGTTTTTTCTTTCTTTTATGTCTACTCTCAATCTGAGTAACAAGCATATCAATTGCATAAACATCAGCTGGAACACCTACTTTAGGTATCATCATTAAATCAAGTCTTTCACCACCATTTTCCATTACATCAATTACATCTCGATAACAGTAGTTGGTATCAAGACCATTAATTCTCATGGATACAGTTTTTTTACCAAAATCAAGTTCGTTAAGAGCTTGAATTAAATTCTTTTTTGCCTGATCTTTATCTTGTGGAGCAACTGCGTCCTCTAAATCAATACAGATTACATCTGCTTTACTATTAATTGCTTTTGGAAATAAATCAGGCTTTGAACCAGGTATAAAAAGCTCTGATCTATTTAGCCTTGTTTTTTTATGTGGTGTATGTGTGAAACTCATTTTTTTTAATAACATCTTAATTATTTAATTACAAGAATTAATATTTTATTCAAAAGACACTTTTGAAAGTGGGTGTTTATCTTTGACTATTTGTTTCAATCTTTCATCAAGTATATGAGTATATATTTGTGTTGTTGAAATATCTTCATGACCAAGCATTAATTGTAGAGAACGTAAATCAGCACCGTTAGCTAAAAGATGGCTAGCGAATGCATGCCGTAATTTATGCGGGCTAATTTTTTTAGCCTTCAGATTTGCACCATCTGCTAAAGAACTTAATAATTGAGAGAATCGCTGACGTGTTATATGTCCAATTTTAGATTGTTTAGATGGAAATAGCCATTTAACTTCTTTATCTTTGTTAAAAAAAAAACTTCTAATTTTAAGATAATTATTAATTGTATCCTGAGTGTCTTTACTTATCGGAACAAGTCTTTCTTTATTTCCTTTACCAGAAATTATTATAAAGTTTTTGTCTTGGTACAAAGATGCCAATGTCATTGTAACTAATTCACTTACCCTAATCCCTGTAGCGTACATAATTTCAATCATACAATTAAATCTAATTCCTAGATTAGAAATATCCTGCTTTGAAGAATTTATTAGATTTTGAATATCACTCACACTTAAAATGACTGGTAATTTACTATCTAGTTTTGGCTGTTTAATATCTTTAGTTGGATTATTATCAATTAATTTTTCATCTATCAAAAAATTAAAAAACTGAGTGTAGGTTGATATTTTTCTTGCCAACGAAGTCTTTTCAAAGCCTTGGTTTATAAATTTAGATAAATATTCTTCCAGTTTTTTTTCATCAAGTTCTAGAATATTTAAATTCTTTTTTTTGCAAAACTCAACAAGCTGATTTAGATCATCTTTATATGAAGATGCTGTATTTTTGGCCAAACCACGTTCAATAACTATCATTTCAAGGAAATTAGAGACGTAATTATTTTCATTCATGATTAAAGATTTCTATAACCATCTTTAAATGATGGATACTTTAAAATTATAGATAAGTCCTGTTTTACCAATGAATTATCAACTCTTTTATTCTCTGAAAAGAAACTTTCTTTTTTATAATTCAACTCTAGTTCATCAAAATTAATTTGTTCTGGCTTTGTAAATTTATTTTGATCACATAAATATTCAATAACAACATTTAAATTACAAGAAAAATCATCGGCAACATTATAAATATTATTTTCAGTAATATTACACATTGATAAATTTAAAATATTAATAATATCTTCAACATGTATTCTAGAAAAAAATTGACCCTTCTTATATATATTTTTAACTAGCCCTTGTACTATTCGCTGTTTAATATTTCTATCTGGTCCATATATACCGGCTAATCGAAAGATTTTAATTGGTAAATTAAATTTCGAACTTAATTCTATCCATTGTTTTTCTGCTAATAGTCTATTGCTTCCTTTTTTAGTTGTTGGTTTAGTTTCAGATCGTTCGTTTACCAATTCGCCATTATGATCACCATAAACATTTGTTGCAGAAAGATAGCCGATCCATTCTATATTTTTATTTTTCACTAAAATATCTTTGTAGTTTTGAATAAAAATGTCACCTGTATCATTAGGAGGAACAGATATTAAAATATGAGTAATGTCATCTTTTAGCAAATGATCACTAACATAGTCATTGTTTATTAATTTAATATTTTTATTATTTGTAGTTAATTTTTTTTCATCTCTACTCGAGGCAACTATAAGATAGTTTTCATTTTCTAAAGATTCTGCTAAATAAGATGCCGTATAACCATATCCATATATGAGGAGTTTTTTCATTCTTGTATTCATTAGTTCAAAGTATATCTTTAATTAACTAATTTAAAAAGGAACATGGTATGATCAATACAATTAAATGGATAAGTACATTTCTAATTTTAACTGGAATTTTACTTACTAATCTTAATCTATACCCATTCAATATATTTATTCATAGTTTAGGAGCGATTGGATGGACATTTGTAGGATATATGAGCTCCGATAAAGCAATAATGACAAACTTTGGTTTACAAATACCTATTTTTTTAGTTGGTTACGCGAATTTGATTATCTGATCTTATCCACTCATTTTTTACATGGCTGTCTATTTCATTCTTATAGTATATATTTTTTTGACGTTCAAAATCATTGCTACTTGAAATTTCTTTTAATGCCCAGACAGCCATGGCTCTTACTAATTCTGAATTATCTTTTAAGAGTGGCACGATATCTTTGATAAGATTTTTATTATTTGAATTTCCGACTGCAATAAGTACATTTCTTATAAATCTATCTCTGCCAACTCGCTTAATGCTTGAGCCTGAAAATTTTTCTCTAAAATCGGATTCCTTTAATGTTAAAAAAGATCTTAGTGTAGGCTCTATTAGTTCTTCTCGCGGAGCAAAATCAATATCATTAGTTTTTTTTGCATATTTATTCCATGGACAAATTGCTAAACAATCATCACATCCATAAATACGATTTCCAATTTGTTTGCGGTATTCTTTCGGTATGTGAGATTTATGTTCAATAGTTAGATAAGAAATACATTTATTTGCATCAATCTTATAAGGAGCAATAATTGCATTTGTAGGACAAATATCAATACATTGATTACATGATCCGCAATGATTTTTACTTTCAAAATTTGGTTCTAGTTTTATATCTAAAAAAATTGAAGATAAAAAAAGCCAAGACCCATATTCCTTTGAAACTATATTAGTATGTTTTCCTTGCCATCCAATACCAGCTTGCATCGCCAAAGGTTTTTCCATTACTGGAGCTGTATCGACAAAATATTTAATTTGGCAATGATAATTATCTAATATCCATCTTGAAAAAGCTTTTAATTTTTTCTTAATTGATAAATGATAATCTCTTCCTCTCGCGTATACTGAGATAATTCCTACATCTTTTTTATCTAATAAGTCCAATGAGTTTGTATCAAAATGATAGTTACTCCCTAATATAAGTATTGATTTAGCTTCGGCCCATAGCTTTTTTGGATCTGATCTATATTCTTTTCTGTTCTCCAACCACTCCATGTCTCCATGATATTTATTTTCTAAGAATTTATTTAATTCGTCTTTAAGACTTTTTGTTTTGGCGATATCAATTATTGATGCAACATCAAATCCAAAATCTCTTGCTGCAGCCAAAATTAAGTCCTCTTTTGAGGCTAAATCTAGGTTGCTTTTTTCTTCTTTGCCTCCTCTATCAGCGGCTCTTCTAATGAGTGTATTATCTCTTTTGGACATATTTGAATAAATTTTGAGAGTTCAGATTCCCAATTATCAATAATCTTTTTTGCATGTAAGCTACCAGTTTCATCATAATGATTAACAATAAAACTTTTTAGCATATTTTCCCAATAATTGCTCTGTATTCCTTGATAAATCAATGTTTCTTCATTTATTCGATATTTAAATTTTTTATCTACATCATATATATAGGCCATGCCACCTGTCATACCTGCACCAAAATTATCTCCTGTTAGTCCCAATATTACCACATTACCACCCGTCATGTATTCGCACCCATTTGAGCCACATCCCTCTACTACGGTAGTTGCCCCAGAATTACGAACTGCAAACCGCTCCCCGGCATGACCAGCTGCATATAGGTAGCCACTAGTTGCGCCATACATACAGGTGTTACCTAAGATAGTGTTGTCTTTAGGTTTAATTTTACTATTTCTGTCTGGCCTTAAAACAATTTTTCCTCCCGATAAACTCTTGCCAACATAATCATTTGCATCACCTTCAACTTTTATAGTCAATCCCTTCACTGCAAATGCCCCTAAAGATTGACCAGCAGATCCGTTAAGATTTAAGGTAATTTGGTCGTGGTTTATCTTAGCGTCTCTAATTTTTTTATAAATGAAAGAAGATAGTTTTGATCCAATCGTTCTATCAGTGTTTTTAACTGAATAGTTTAACTCTATTTTTTGACCTTTTTCAAAAAACTTAGATGCATCTTTAATTATTTTTTCATCAAGAGTTGAGCCAGCATCATTAATTCCAGTATGATTAAAATATTTAATTTCAGGATCTTTTTCTGCTTGTATCAGGAGTGAATTTAAATCTAGATCATCCAAATGAGAAGAGCCTCTGGAAATTTGAGACAATAAATCAGTCCTTCCAATTATTTCTTCTAATTTTGTAAAGCCAAGTTCCGCTATTATTTCTCGTACTTCTTCCGCTATGAAACTAAAAAGATTTACGACTTTGTCTGCGGTACCAGAAAATCTTTTTCTTAAATCATCATCTTGGGTGCATACACCTACTGGACAGGTATTAGAATGACACTGTCTAACCATAATACATCCCATAGCTACGAGTGATGTCGTTCCTAAATTAAATTCTTCAGCCCCCATAAGTGCAGCCATTGCAACATCTCGACCAGTCTTAATACCACCATCAGTCCTCAATACTACATTTTGCCTTAAGCCATTAAGTGTTAGTACCTGGTTAACTTCTGTTAAGCCCATTTCCCATGGAATTCCAGCATACTTAATACTTGTTTGTGGGCTAGCTCCAGTACCCCCATTATGGCCTGAGATTAAGATTATATCTGCTTTAGCCTTAGCAACTCCAGCAGCGATAGTACCAATTCCTGAAGAGGCAACTAATTTAACACAGACTCTAGCCTTGGGATTAATTTGCTTTAAGTCAAAAATTAATTGAGCTAAATCCTCGATAGAATAAATATCATGATGAGGTGGAGGAGATATTAATGTAACTCCCATTGTTGAGTGTCTGAGTTTAGCAATTTCTGCTGTTACCTTAAATCCTGGCAACTGTCCTCCTTCTCCAGGTTTTGCGCCTTGAGCAATTTTAATTTCAATTTCTTCACAATTATTTAAATATTCTGCCGTAACTCCAAATCTAGCTGAAGCTACTTGCTTAACCCTTGAATTTGCATTGTCACCATTTTCTCTAGTTATGGATCTTTCAATAGATTCGCCTCCCTCACCACTACAAGAAGAGCCTCCAATTCGGTTCATTGCAACTGCTAGTGTTTCATGGGCTTCTTTTGATAATGCTCCATGTGACATACTTCCACTTCCAAATCTTTTTCTGATAGAAGTAATAGATTCTATGCTGTTAATGTTTTTTGGCTCATTTTTAGATTTGAATTCAAGTAAGTCTCTAATATTTATGGGTGAAAAATTTTTGTGAGCTTCAGAATATGTTTTAAACATATCATATGAATTTTTACTAACAGCAGCTTGTAATAAATGTATTAATTTACCATCATATGCATGAGCCTCACCACCATTTCTATATCTATAAATTCCACCAATTGGTAATGTAGCTACATCTCCAGAAAATGCATATTTATGTAACTCTTTAATTTTATATTCTATGCCACTTAATCCAATTCCTGATATTCTACTTTGAACACCTAAAAAATATTCATTAACCATAGATCGACTTAGTCCAACTACTTCAAAATTGAAACCTCCTCGATAAGCACTAACAACTGAGATTCCAAGTTTAGCCATTATCTTTAGAAGTCCTTGATCGACTGCTTTTTTAAATCTGGCAACACATTCTTCATAGCTATACTCGCCAAACAGTCCTTTTTCATGTCGCTCTCTGATGCATTCTTGCGCAAGATAGGGATTTACTGTTGTTGCTCCAACTCCTATTAAAACAGCAAAATAATGAGTATCTAAACATTCTGCTGATTGAACATGAAGTGAAATAAATGACCTTATACCTTTTCTTGTTAATGAACTGTGAACTGCTGCAGTAGCTAAGATCATAGGGACTGAAACATTTTCATTGTCTGCATTAATATCAGTTAGTACAATATGCTGTTTACCGCTGAGAACAGCTGCCTCTGCTTCATCTTGTATTCTTTTAATATTTTCTTTAAGAGCTGTATCTTGAACTGAAAAACAACAATTAATTGTAACTGATTCATCTTTTCCAAATTTAAGCATTTTATTAAAGATGCTATTCGTAACGACTGGGCTATCCATTACAAAAACACTATCCTGATAAGAGTTTGAATCTAAAACATCTCTTAAATTTCCAAATCTTGTTTTTAAACTCATTCGAGACTGCTCTCTCATACTATCTATTGGCGGATTCGTAACTTGACTAAATTTTTGTCGAAAGAAATGCGACAAAGGTCTATATTTATCTGACAAGATTGCTATGGGAGTATCATCTCCCATACTTCCAGTAGATTCTTTAGCCTCATCTACCATTGGATGTAAGATTAACTCAAGCTCTTCCATTGTATAGCCTGCTGCAATTTTTCGTTGCCTCAAATTTTGTGAATCAAAAAGTGATGTTTCTTTTTTAGAAGTAATTTGTTTATCTATTCTAATAATTTTTTTTACCCATTCATGGTAGGGATGTTCATTTGCAAGCTTGTCTTTTAAATCAAAATTTTCATATAATTTACCTTCTTTTAAATTTACGCCAATAATGTCACCAGGCCCAAGCTTCCCTTTAAATATTATTTCTTCTTCTTTAACTGGAACCATTCCCGTCTCTGATCCAGCAAAAATCAAATTATTATCTGTTATTGTATATCTCATAGGCCGCAGTCCATTTCTGTCCATGCCACCTATCACCCACTCTCCATCATATGCTGCAATTGCAGCTGGTCCATCCCATGGCTCAATTACAGCATTAGCAAATTCATACATATTTCTGTGACTTTCTGGAATAAGCTTGCTTCTTTTTGACCAAGCTTCAGGTAATAGTAAAGTTTTAGTTAGAGGGGCTGATCTACCAGCCCTAACAAACATTTCAAATGCGGCGTCTAGAGCTGATGAATCTGAGCTTCCTCTAATAATAATAGGTTTTACCTGATCACTATTTTCACCAAATAATTCTGATGCAATTCTTGTTTCATGATTTCTCATCCAATTAGTGTTTCCTGAAATAGTATTGATCTCTCCATTGTGTGCCAAAGTTCTGAAAGGCTGAGCTAACGCCCAGCTTGGGAAAGTATTTGTAGAATATCTTTGATGAAAAATTGAAAAAGAAGAAATAAATCTTTTATCTTCAAGATCTGGGAAGAAAGTTGATAAGTGTTCCGCTAAAAATAATCCTTTATATATAACGCTATTAAAACTAAGTGAACAAATATAAAACTCTGATATTTGTAAGTTTAAAATTCTTTTTTCTATTTTACGCCTAATAAAAAAAAGTTCTTTATCGAGATCCTCCCCTTTTTCTCGTTCAATATTATTTACAAACATAACTTGTTCAATTTCAGGTCTAGTAGAATTTGCTTTTCTTCCTAATACACTTGTATCTAAAGGAACCTGACGCCATCCGTAAATATAATATCCATGATTAAGTAATTCTGACTCAACAATAGTTCTACATTTTTCTAAGGCACTATAGTCATTACGTGGTAGAAAAATCATTCCTATACCTAGATCACCGTCCATTATTTCGTGACCAGTCTTTTTTACTTCTTCTTCAAAAAATAATTTTGGAATTTCCACATGAATTCCTGCACCATCACCTGTTTTTCCATCTGCATCAACTGCACCACGATGCCAAACAGCTTTTAATGCCTCAATACCACTTATGACAACACGCCGATTAGGAATACCATCAATTGAAGCAATAAACCCTACTCCACAAGCATCGTGTTCTTGCGATGGATGGTAAAGGTTTGCATCTGTTAAAATTTTTTTATTTTTATTATATCTTTCTAACCAATCCATTATGAAACTTTTTTTACTCTCTCATTTTTTTCTTGAATAAAACTATGAATTGACTCCGCTACATCTCTTCCATCGCGTATTCCCCAAACTACTAAAGAAGCTCCTCTCACAATATCTCCAGCAGCAAAAACTCCCTCGATATCAGTCATCATTGATTTAAACTCAGTTTTTAAAGTACCCCATTTAGTAACGTTAAGATCTTCAACACCAAACATTTTTGGTATATCTTCAGGGTCAAAGCCAAGAGCTGTTATGACCATATCAGCCTTAATTTTATAATCTGCCCCTTCTATTACTTCAGGAATTTGTCTGCCTGATCCATCGGGATCACTTAATTGCATGCTTGAACATAGGACCTCAGAAACTATTTCGTGACCTATAAAATCTTTTGGAGCAGATTTCCATAAGAACTCAACACCCTCTTCTTCTGCATTAAGAACCTCTCTTGCTGAACCCGGCATATTTTCTTTATCTCTTCTATATAAACATTTAACTGATTTTGCCTGTTGCCTAATACTTGTTCTAACACAATCCATTGCAGTGTCACCACCACCTACAACAACTACATCCTTACCTTCGGCATTAAGCTTACCATTGTCAAATAATGGAACCTCGTCTCCTAGTCCTTTTTTATTTGACGCAATAAGAAAATCTAAGGCAGGAATAACATTAGAAAAATCTTTCTCTGTATTAAGTGTTTTTGCCTTATACACTCCAGTTGCAATTAAAACTGAGTCATGTTTTGATTTTATATCTTCGAACATTAAGTCTTTACCAATCTCAATATTAAAATTAAATTTAATACCACTATCTTCTAAATGCTTAGTTCGCCTTTGAACAATCTCTTTTTCAAGCTTGAAACTTGGTATTCCATAAATTAACAAACCACCAGCTCTGTCATATCGATCATAGACTTCAATTTCATAGCCTTGTTTTCTTAATTGTTCCGCAGCAGATAGTCCCGCTGGGCCTGCACCGATAATACCTATGGACTCTTGTTTGATTTGATGTGGCAATAATTTAATTGGTTTAACCCAATCATTTTCGAATGCAGTATCTGTTATATATTTTTCTACTGAGCCTATAGTAACTGCTCCATGGCCAGATTGCTCAATTACACAGTTGCCTTCACACAAGCGATCTTGGGGGCAAATTCTTCCACAAACTTCGGGCATATTATTTGTGCTGGCAGAAAGTTGGTAAGCTTCCTCTAGGCGATCTTCAGCCGCTAGTTTGAGCCAATCAGGAATATGGTTATGAAGTGGGCAGTGAACTGCGCAATACGGAACTCCACACTGTGAACAACGGCTAGATTGCTCAACCGCCTTATTCTTTATGTAACCTTCATAGATCTCTTTAAATTTTTGCTTCCTATGTTTCGCATCCTCTTTTTCAGGATATGCTTGCGGTAAGTCTATGAATTTAAGCATTTTTGCCATATTATGTCAGTACTTATTACTTATTATTTCTACTTTAAGATTTATTAGACATAAGGTATATGTATTAATCATTAAAACAAGTCAGCATTATTGACATAATATTAATATATTTATATAAAATTCTCTGAAATTAGTTAAAAAGTACTAATATAAAAAATTATATGCCAATATTGCCGATTATTATTTTAGGATTAATACAAGGAATTACTGAATTTCTTCCAATTAGCTCTTCTGCCCACCTAATTATTGCTCCATATTTATTTGATTTTGAAAATCAAGGCCTAGTTATTGATGTTTGCCTTCATATTGGAACTCTTTTAGCTGTTACCTTCTACTTTAAAAAAGAGGTTTTTGACTATCTTGTGGCAATACCAAAACTCTTTAACTCAGAAAATATTCAAGAAACTAGAAATTTAAAAAATCTTATTATAGCAACTGTTCCAATAGTGCTTGTTGGCGGGTTAATATTTATATTAGATTTAACCCACTTTTTAAGAAATTTACAAGTTATAGGCTTTGCCACTATTTTTTTTGGAATATTATTATATTTTGCAGATATAAAAAATAATCAAATAAATGAATTATCTAAGATAAGTTATAAACAAATTTTTATCATAGGCTGCTCACAAATATTAGCTATCATACCTGGTACTAGCAGAGCTGGAATAATTTATACCACAAGTAGATTTTATAAAATTTCTAGAGTTGAGGCGACTAAATTCTCAATGCTCCTTTCTATTCCAACAATTTTAATATCCTCATTTATTCCATTAATTGAAATTCTTGATAAGAAAGATGTAACATTTACTAGCGATGCAATAGCTGCTGTTTTGGTGGCTTTCATCACTGCGATGTTTGCAATAAAGTTTTTAATGAAATGGGTGTCTAGTCACACAATGCTCCCATTCGTAATTTATAGAATAATTCTTGGATCGATTATTCTTATTCTAGCCGTTTAAAGGTAAGTTGGAACTATAGAATAAGGAGATTTTGGATTTATATTTAATGATTTTATATCTTCAAAATCGCCACTAACAATATTATCTATTTCTAAGGCCTTTACCAAGTCTGAAGTGATTATTGGATTGGGAAGAAGTTGTATAAATTTTGCCATCATTGAAGCAACAAAAATTGGTGCTGGAATTAGCAGTCTTTTAATTTTTAATTCTTTTAGAATAAATTGATAAACTTCCTTCATGGTCATTATATCCGGACCACCAAATTCAAAAATTTTACTTTTATGACTATCCTCTTCGAATATTTGAATTATTCCTTCAACAAGATCATTTACATAAACTGGTTGGAACTTATTTTTTCCACCCCCAAAAAGCGGAACAATTGGACTAAGTTTTAATAGCTTTGATTGTACATTAAAAAATCCATCGTCTGGACCAAAAACAATTGACGGTCGAATAATGCTAGCTTCAATAAAGTTTTCCTTAAGCGCAATCTCACCTTCAC